>OAWD01000092.1_pt1 | contig 95139 bp, 87 predicted proteins | sample 1495361 | NCBI WGS metagenome assembly OAWD01 (sample SAMEA2580130, study PRJEB22360) | human gut metagenome | biome: human gut; feature: human-associated habitat; material: faeces | place: Denmark | collected 2008/2010 | reverse complement strand
GGGCGTGTTCGGGACTTGCACCCGTTAGAGCGCGCCCATGGCGCGCAAACTAAAAAAGAGTATTTCTGCCGGATGTCAAATTCCGGTGGAAATACTCTTTTATCCCATCCTATTTAGTGTGCTTTGAATCCCTCTCCAAGCACTTCGTTGGATTCCACGATAATGATGAACGCCTTCGGATCAATCTCTTTTACTACCTTTCGGATCCCGTACATTTCTTTATTGTTGCAGGCACAAAGCACAACGTCACGCTCCACACGGGAGTAGCTTCCTTCCGCCTTTAAAAAGGTACATCCGCGTCCCACTTCCTGATCAATCCGCTCCGCGACTTCTTTCGGGAAGTCTGTTACAATCAAAGACATTTTACCGGCATCAATTCCGTACATCATCTTATCCACAACCGCGGATAAAAGGAAACTGATCACCATTCCATAAATCAGGCTGTCAATATCTCTGGAAACAAGAAGCGTTCCGAGCAATACGACAAGCGCCTCCAATGCAAAAGAAATCTTTCCAAGGGACAAATGTGGATTCAGTGCCTTGATGGAAAGCATGATGAAGTCAGATCCTCCGGTAGACGTATTTCTCATGTAGATCATCGCATAGCCAAGCCCGGAAAAAACCCCCGTACAGATCGCTGCCAGCATCCGGTCGCCAGTGTAGACTGGAAACATCGGCGCCACCACGTCCATAATTACGGATGTGATAATGATCGTCCGAATAGAACGAATAAAAAAGTCTTTTCCCAGAATCCGGAAGCAGACGATCGCCACCGGAATATTTAACAGCATCGCCACCGTACCGATCGGCAGACCAAACAGGTGATAGAAAATCAGGGCGATTCCGTTAAATCCTACCATCGGGAACTTTGCCATAGCAGCAAAATTGTACGTTCCAATGGCAATCAGAATTCCCCCTATAATGTCGATCAGTATATCCATGCCTAGTTTTTTTGTATCCAGTTTCTTCATCACAGATTCTCCTTTCCAGTATGTCTTCACTTTACGCCAAAAAAATAACATCTGCAAACTATAAATTATAATTCGCAAATGCTCTTCCAGAAAATAGTATACTATTTTTCTTTTTTTCTTGTCAACCCCTTTTCTTTACTTTTCCGTTCAACCTGACTATAATGAAAGAAAAAGATCACAAGGAGGTCCTATATGAAACTCGTCTTTCTGGACGCCAAAACCATTGGCTCCGACATCAATCTGTCTGCCTTCGAAACTTTGGGCGAAGTTGTCTACTATGATTTCACTACCCCGGACGAAGCCAGTATTAGAAGCAGGGACGCCGACGTCCTCATCGTCAATAAAACAGAAATCAACGCAAAAACCATTGGGGAGGCATCCCACTTAAAGCTGATATGTGTGACTGCTACTGGGACAAACAATCTGGACAAAGACTATCTCAAAAGCCGTGGCATAGCATGGCGCAATGTGGCAGGATACTCCACAGATTCGGTGGCACAGCACACCTTTGCCATGCTCTTTTATCTGCTGGAGAAGATGCGCTACTATGACGACTATGTAAAAGAAGAACGCTACGTGAGCGACCGGATTTTCACTCATTTTGCCGAACATTTTCACGAACTTGCCTCCATGCGCTTCGGGATCATCGGACTTGGAAATATTGGGCGAAAGGTTGCACAGATTGCCTCCGCCTTCGGTGCAGACGTCGTATACTACTCTGCTTCCCACCAGCCGCCTCAGGAGGGCTATCATCAGGTAGACCTTGACACTCTGCTTGCCACCTCCGATATCATCTCCATCCATGCGCCGCTGACCGTCCATACACAGGGACTTATCAATTCCGCTGCCCTTGAGAAAATGAAACCATCTGCCATCCTCTTAAATCTTGGACGGGGACCGATCGTCGTGGAAACAGATCTTGCAAACGCCCTCAAAAAGGGGACCATCGCCGCCGCTGGACTCGATGTATTAAGCCAGGAGCCCATGACGGATGACAATCCCCTCCTTTCCATCAAAGACAGCAAAAAGCTTCTTATTACCCCCCATGTTGCTTGGGCGGCAATAGAGGCACGAACCCGTCTGATGGAGATTATTTATGGCCAGATAAAAGACTTTTTTTCCATTTCCTGATAGTCTTTCCTATTTCTGCCGTGGCTGCGGCTGCTGCAACGACAGCCGCTCCGCCCATCAAACAAAAATCCCCCAGATTAAAGGTGATCTTTCTGATCTGCGGGTCCGCCGCTTCAAATCCGATATAATCCACCACATAGCCCCTTTTCAGACGGTCATACAGATTGCTGACCGCTCCGGAGAGCATGAGGGATGTCCCTGCAAATTTCCATTTTCCCTTTTTGGAAAACAAAAGCTTCATGTAATATATCAGCAACAGGATTCCTGCTCCCAGGGAGCCTCCCTTTACAAGCCTATCCTCACCGCTCAGCGTCCCCAGGGCGAAACCGTAGTTGTGAACCTTGCGAATCCGGATCTTCCCCCCGAACATCTCCTCTTCCTTTGCGCTGTCCGGACGCTTTTCGATGCGGTCTTTCCAGAACAAATCCAATGTCGAAAAGGCAGCGCTTATGGTAACGATCCATTTTTTCATTTGCTCTTATTCTCCTTTGATCCGGTCAATCTCCTTTTTCAGATCCTCAATCTGCTCCTGTCTCCTCTCAATAGCCTCGCAGAATTCAATACAGCACTCGTCTGTCAACTCGTGATTTTCAAACTTTTCATACACAGACTTCCCAATATCCACATAGTCACGCTCATTAGCACGCTCTAAGGTGCGGATCTGACTTTTTAATTTCTCCCTGTCCCAGATCTCATTGGTCTTCTTCCCTACGATATCGGCTGTTTCAGAAAGCTTTTTACCAAGTTCGTCAAAAAAATGATCCATTGTTTTTCCTCCTTTATAACTGCCGGATTTCCTCAAAAGTATGATACAAATCCATGGTACCGTACCCCCACAACCGGTTTGGATATTCGATCCCTGGGTTCCTCCTCGTTCCAAGTATCAATATATTGCGAATTTGTGACGAGGAAGCCTGGGCTCCCTGATCCTGTATAATCCACTGTAAAAGCAGCGCCGCGCTCCCTGCCGCAATGGCAATTCCAACGCTGGAGCCTGACCGCTCCGTAAAGCTCCCCCCAGGGATGGCCCCGGTCACATTGACTCCGGGGACGGCAAATTCCGGCTTAATGTTCCTGTCTCTAGTATATCCCCTGCCGGACTGAACCGCAACTGAATTTTCCTCCCAGTTATAGAAAGCGGCCGTAATCGCAGACGGGGTGCTCCCCGGTTCCAGCATCGTTTCATCCGGGCTTGGCCGCAGGAAATACACCTCTCCGGTCAGAAATTCTGAGACCGGAAGCCAGATGTGAAAAAGTCCGTCAATGCTCTGAAGCGGCTCCAGACCGATCTTCCAGATTCCCTCCGCCGGGTCGATAAACCGTAGGATAATCAGCTCTGAATTGGTACGTTCCACCAAAAGCCGGTAATCGATGATGACCGTCGTCTTTTCCAGAAAAAAGCGATACTCATTTCTACTGTTCTGGCGGATAGGCACTTTCTGGATCATCTCACCTGATGGCGAGACCAGAGATACTGCCAGGACATTGGGAATATCTGTCCAGATCTCCGCCTGAAATCCTTTGACCCCCTCTCCTACCCGAAGCTCTACCATCTCCCGATCCCCCTGTATCCTCGTCTCTCCCTGGTAGTGATGACGCTTATCCGCCTCGTTGCCCGTCCCCGTCACCACCACCCGGTCTCTGCCGTTAGCGTAATTTTCCAACTCCTCGCAGATAGGTGCCGTTCCGTTATGCCCTCCGAGACTGCATCCAAGCGGTACGCAGATCACAAGCGGCCTGTCGTATTTCCGGGCAAGCTGATCCAGGTAATAAAGTCCCGCCAGCATATCATTTTCCTGAAAGGCAATCGCTCCCTCCCGGATAAAATAAAAATCCCGCAGATACTGTTTGGCAGGCTTTAACTTTACCATGGCAATCATCGCCTCCGGCGCCGCCCCCACAAACTGATTCTCCACATTGGCGCTCCCTGCCGCCACGCTTGCCGTAAATGTCCCGTGTCCGTCCTCGTCCCTTGTCGGCACAAAGGAAAACGGGTCCTCCTGACGCAACGCCTTATTAATATCTTCCCTCGTATAAGCGCTGCCATAGCAGAAACCCTCAGGCGGATTCCCATCCTGAATCGTCTGATCCCAAATTCCAAGAATCCTTGTAGATCCGTCCAGCCCCCGAAATACTGCGTTTGGATAGTCAATTCCCGTATCCAGAAATCCGATGAGCATCTCCTGACCCTTTAATTCCAGACCGGGATAATTCTGGACGGCTGTAATCCCTGCCGCATTGAGTGCTCCCATATCAAGGGGGGTATAGCATCTGGGAATGGAATAGTAGGGAATCATGTTTTCCGGAAAGCGCTCTGCCTCCTCCTGTGGGAGATACACATTTTTATAGTGTACTCCCGCAGGCTGGGTCAGATAAGTTCCCTCCCTCAGATACGGTAAAAAACGATCTGTAAGCATAAAGTCCCGGTAGTCCTCTGAAAGCACGGCCTCCCTGCACTGTTCTTCTTCCATAAAAAACCTACACATACTTTTTATCAGTATATGTAGGTTTCTTCTTTCTTATTTCACTTTTTACCTGCCAAGCCTTGTGGTCGTATTCTGCTCTAACATCGGCACTTCCTGTCCCCTCAGCCGGATCACCGGGCCGCCGGTACCCTCTATGTAAGCTCTTGTAATGATGACTTCACCGATACTGTCATCCTTTGGAATCTCATACATAATATCCAGCATGAATTCCTCAATGATCGCCCGCAGAGCTCTGGCTCCTGTATCCTTTTCCATTGCTTTCTCTGCAATAGCATACAGAGCGTCATCCTCGAACTCCAGACGCACTTCGTCAAGTGCCAGAAGCTTCTGATACTGCTTGAGAATCGCGTTTCTGGGCTCCTTTAAAATCTTGACAAACATCTCCCGATCCAGACTCTGGAGTGTACAGATTACCGGAAGCCGTCCTAAAAACTCAGGAATCATCCCAAAGTTTCTCAGATCCTCTACCGTCACTTTGGATAGAAGATTCTTGTCGTGGTCGTATTTGTCCTTCAGATCCGCAATAAATCCAATGGAGGACTGCTTATTCAGGCGCTCTTTAATGATCTGCTCCAGTCCCGGGAACGCTCCGCCACAGATGAAAAGAATATTCCTCGTATTGACCGTGGTGAGTGGAACCATGGCATTCTTACTGTTGGCTCCCACCGGCACCTCCACATCGCTGCCTTCCAGAAGCTTCAACATTCCCTGCTGTACAGACTCCCCGCTGACATCTCTTTGATTGGTGTTTTTCTTCTTGGCGATCTTGTCGATCTCATCCACAAAGATAATCCCCCGCTCTGCCTTCTCGACGTCGTTGTCCGCCGCGGCGAGAAGCTTGGATACGAGACTCTCGATATCATCCCCGATATACCCAGCCTCTGTAAGAGACGTAGCGTCTGTAATGGCAAGCGGCACATCGAGAAGTCTCGCCAAGGTCTTGACCAGATAAGTTTTACCGGAGCCTGTCGGGCCAAGCATAAGGATATTGGACTTTTCGATCTCTATATCGTCCATCGTATCCGTCACCACCCGCTTGTAATGGTTATAAACCGCAACGGAGATGATCTTCTTCGCCTGTTCCTGCCCGATCACATAATCGTCAAGCTTTGCCTTGATCTTGTGAGGAGCCGGAATATTACGAAGATCCAGCTCCGGCGCCTCATCCTTTTCTTTCTTTTCTTTTTTCTTCTTAACCTTCTGCTGCTTTGGCATCATATTCTCCAGATCCTGCATATTTAAAATCTGGACTCCCGGCATCCGCATCAGTTGGTTCAAATCGATCTGCCCGTTATTCATCAGATCAAAACTTTTCTGCATACAGTCTGGGCAGACATATAGATTATTCGGAAGCTCTATCATCTTACCTGTCACGCTCTCCGGGCGGTGGCAGATGGAGCACAGTTTCTCATATTCTCTGTCGTCCTTAGACGTATCTTCTACAACGCCTTTGACAGCTTCTTCGAGTTTCTGGTCTTCTGTTTTTTCTTCGTCGATCGTTGTATTCTTTTCCTCTGACATTTGCTAAAACCCCTTCTATACTGATTTTACAGCACGTTATAGAAGTTATTATAGACCAGATATCACGCCCGGACAAGTAAAGATTTTCTAAACTGAGAAGTTACTCTTCTATCCACTCTTTTAACTCATCTTCCATCAGGACGCCGGAATGACGTTTTAAAGCTTCTCCGTTTTCAAACAGAACCACTGTCGGGATGCTTAAGATCCGGTACTGCTTTGCAAGCTCTCTGTTCTCATCCACATTGATCTTTCCAATTTTCACTGCATCCGTCTTCTCCGCATAGGAATGAAGAATCGGGATGAATGTCTGACATGGTCCGCACCACTCTGCCCAGAAATCGATGAGTACCGGTTTGTCAGACTGTAATACCTCCGTCTCAAAATTCTCCTGTGTGATTTTTAATACTTCTGCCATTTATGTTTCCTCCTTTTTGGTTACGGTTCAGCCATGTACAAAGTCATAAAACCTAAACTCAAACTTGCTGCAATCGAGCCGTCATAGCTGAACTGTTTCTTTTTTCTTTTATTATACCTGATTTTCCATTGTTTTCCGTAACAAAGTCACCAACAGATGCGCTTAGCGTAGACTGTCCCCGGCCAGTTCGTAGAGCCGCTCTTCGTCGAGGACGCGAATCTTACCTCGGGATAGAAGCACAAGCCCCTCCTGCTGAAAATATCGCAGCATGCGGGTGACGACCTCCCTTGCAGATCCAAGCTCCCTCGCCGCCCGGTCGTGAGTAAGCGAAAATTCCATTTTACCTGAATTTTTTGCCTCTTCAATCAGAAAAGCCGCCAAACGCTTATCCACACTTTTTCCGAGAATCTGCTCCATCGTCCACATCACATCAGAAAACCGCTCTGCCATTAGTTCGTTAGTATATTTCATCACCGAAAGTGAAGTATCCATCAGCTCCTGATAGGCATACGGCGGGATCACCCAGTAGATGGTCTCCTCCCTTGCCTCCATCCAGATTTCAAAGTCGATGGTACGGAAAATACAGCTTGCGGCCAGAAGGCACAGATCCCGCTCAAACATCCTGTACACTGTGATCTCTTTGCCCTCCCCGGATGTCACAAAAGCCCTTAGCTGTCCGCATTTAACGATAACAAATCCCAGGCAGTCAGCGTTTCCCCGGTGGATAATCTCGCCTTTCTTCGCGGTTTTGAGTACCGCTTCCCTCAGGATTTTCTCCTGTTGCGGCTGGCTAAGCTGTTTCCAGAAAGGCAGATATGCTTCTATCTCATTTTCTGCACGATTTCCCATTTTTATCCCTCATTTTCCATCATCTTTAGAAAATCTTCCTCCGAAAGAATCGGAATATCAAGCTCCTTTGCCTTTCGGTTCTTGGAAGACATAGACTCCGTGTCATTATTAATCAGGTAGCTTGTCTTGGAGGTGACAGAGCCTGTCACCTTGCCCCCCCTCTTCTCAATCTCTTCCTTTATCTCATTACGGTTCTTAAAATGATGAACTGATCCCGTGATGACAAACTGTATCCCGGTGAAAATCTGTGCTTCCCTCGTCTCCTCTTTTGTAAGTTTCACTTCTTTTAGAAGCTTCTCATAGCCGGCACGTCTGTCCTGATCCTGAAAATAGTCTGTGAATGACCCGGCAATCACATCACCGATACCGCCGATCTCACTGAGCTCCTCTCTGGTTGCGTCTGCCGTTCTCTGCGGATCCTCGTCAAACTGCTTACAGATCAGTTTCGCCGTAGCTGCTCCCACATTTTCAATGCCCAGGGCATAGATCAGCCTTGCAAGGGTTGTCTCCCTGGATGTCTCAATACTGTCTAACAAGTTTTGACAAGATTTTTCTCCAAATCCCTCCATCTTCCTGATCTCCTCCCTGTGCTGATCCAGATGATAGATATCCGCAAATTCATGGATAAAACCTTTTGCGATAAACTTCTCCATCGTTGCCTCGGAAAGGCCGTCAATATTCATGGCGTCCCGGCTCACAAAGAGGGTGAACGCCTTGATCTGTTTGGCCTGACACAGCGGATTCGTGCAGTAGAGCGCCCTGGCATTTAAAATCTGCCGGACCTTGGTCCTGCCACCGCAGACCGGGCAGGATTCCGGTACGTCCTTCACCCCGCTTCTTGTCAGATTTTCCGCAATCTGCGGAATAATCATATTGGCCTTGTACACCTGGATCGTGTCTCCCACACCAAGCTCCAGCTCCTCCATAATACTGATATTGTGGACACTGGCTCTCGATACGGTTGTCCCCTCCAGCTCCACGGGATCAAAAATCGCCACCGGATTGATAAGCCCTGTCCGAGACGGACTCCACTCAATCTCCTTCAGCGTCGTCTCCCGAATCTCGTCCGCCCATTTAAAAGCGAAAGAATCCCGCGGAAATTTGGCCGTACTTCCAAGTGACTCTCCGTAGGCAATGTCATCATAAACAAGCACAAGCCCGTCGGATGGCACCTCGTTTTTCTGGACCTGACCCGCAAACCACGCCACCTCCTCTTCCACGCTTTTTGCGGTCACGAGATGGTATTCCACGGTCTCAAATCCCTGTTCTTTCAACCACTCCATCTGCCGTGCTCTGGAATTTTCAAAATCCACACCTTCGGCCCGAACAAGGGAGAATGCATAGAAATGGACATTTCTCCTGGCCGTAATTTCATTATTGAGCTGACGCACCGACCCACTGCAAAGATTCCTCGGATTCTTGTATTTGGCGTCCACATCCTCGATCTCTTCATTGATCTTCTCAAAATCATCGTACCGGATCACCGCCTCACCCCGCAGGATGAGTTCCCCCTGGTACGAAATTTTCAACGGAATATTTCTGAACACTTTCGCATTGTTGGTGACAACCTCACCGATTTCCCCGTTTCCACGAGTAACTGCCTTATATAAAGCTCCATCCCGGTAAGTCAGAACGATCGTAAGGCCATCCATTTTCCAGGAAATCAATGCTTTCTGATCCCCCAGAAATTCTTTAAGACGTTCCACTTCCTTCGTCTTATCCAGAGACAGCATCGGCCGCTCGTGCCGCTCTTTCGGGAGCTCACTCACCACCTCGTAACCCACATGAACCGTCGGACTCGCCGCCAAGGTCGTATGAAGCTTGTCCTCCAGTGCTACAAGCTCATCGTACAGTCTGTCATACTCGTAATTACTCATTATTTCCCGCGCCTCCTGGTAGTAAGCGCGCCCTGCTTCATTGAGCAGTTTCACGAGTTCCTCCATTCTCCGCTTCTTTTCTTCCAGACTTGCATCTATCTTTGTCATGTTCTTGGTCTCCTGTTCCCTTTTCTTTCTCTGCGACCGGTTGAACGCCTGACTTTCACCGGCTGATTGGTGGAATATTCCAGCATACTGCTAAGCTCCTCCAGCTCCTGCTCTGTAAGTTTCCGGTACTGTCCGGGCTTAAGATCTCCCAGTCGGACCCCCATAATCCGCACCCGCTTTAATGTGATTACCTGATATCCCAGCGCCTCACACATCCGGCGGATCTGCCGGTTGAGCCCCTGAGTCAGGATGATCCGAAATGTGCGCTTCCCTTCCTTTTTAATCTGGCATGGTCTTGTCACGGTGTCCAGAATCGGGACACCTCCTGCCATTTTCTCTAAAAATGTGTCCGTCATCGGTTTATTTACCGTGACAAGGTATTCTTTCTCATGGTAATTTCCGGCACGCATCATCTTATTGATAATATCGCCATTATTGGTCATCAAAAGCAGTCCCTCTGAGTCCTTATCAAGCCTCCCGGCGTAGGTAATCCTAGTGGGATAATTGAGATAACGGATGATATTGTCCGGTTCACGCTTTTCTTCGGTGCAGACAATCCCTCTTGGTTTATTGACCGCCAACACAATCATTTTCTCCTCCGGTGTGATCACTTTCCCATCCACCATCACTTCCTGTCCGGAGGAAATTTTCATCCCCATGACGGCCGCTTCCCCATCCACCATCACTCGTCCTTCTTCAATCAGGCGGTCCGCCTCCCTCCTGGAACAGACGCCCGATTCGCTTAAATATTTATTCAGACGAAAGGACTCCCTCATGGAACGCTCCTGAAACTGTCTTTCTATCTGGCTGTTCATACGATTGATGACTCCCCTTTTTCTAAAACTACGTTATCTCTATCTTACTTAGAACAGCCCCAAAAGTCAACGGACGCCCCAAACAAGACTATATCTTTTTTTCCCCACTTCTGATATACTGATACAAAGAACAACAAAATTTCTTAACATTATGAAACGATGACGCCTGGAGGCTATCTATGATCAGCTACATTATGAATACAAAAAACTGCATGTCCGTCCTTCTTCTGTCCGACCGCTTCGACAGTTTCTCCTTCATCGGAGGGGAAATCACTACCTACTGCACCTTTCAGATCGACGGGACATATCACCCGGAATTCTTCGCGGACAAAGAAGACGCCGGAAGCGAGCCGTACGTACGCTGGAGCTATGTACGGGAATACTGTCTTTCCCTCATCAAAGGGAAACAGACGCCCTTGCGTTTCCACTTTATCCTATCCCTTTCACCGGATCAGATCGAAGCACTCCTGCAAAGAGCAGATCTCCCTTACCGGTCCGGCGAAATCAAAGGTCTTTACCTCAACTTCCGCTTTGATGGCACCCGTCTGCTCTGCACCACCGGAACCTCTTTTCACACATTTGTACTGGATAAGAGTCTGGAGCATCTGTGGGATGGCACAGTGATGAAACTGTTTGCGTCCAAAGGACTGGAATTTGAAGAAAATGGTTAAATAGATAGCTTTACATAGAGGCAGGTGCGATTTCATACAAAATCACACCTGCCTCTATCTGTTAGAGGTAAAAAATCGGTATTACCGACATCCCCCTTTTCATTAAAAAACATTTTATTTTGTCAGCATCAACATGATATCGTTACTTCTCTTGATGAAGTCTGTCATCTGTTCCGGGCTGAGCGGTTTGTTGGAGAGCATTGCAAGATCGTAAAGCTGCTGGCAGATGATATTGATGTTCTCGCTGTCTTTATTGTTTTCGATATACTGTACCAGTGGGTGGTTGATGTTCAGTACCAGTGTCGTATCGCTTCCAAACATGGAGGCGTCCATGCCGCCCATTCCGTACATCTTCATCATTTCCTGCATTCTTCTGGACTCTTCAGAAAGGGTCATCATGGATGCGATGTTTTCGTCTTTGATCTTTTCCACTTTGACCTGAAGGTTTTCGTTGTTCATCGCTTTCTTGACGATAGAAGCGATCTCCTCAGCCCGTTTTCCAAATGCTTCCTTTTCTTCCTCACCGACTTCCTCTTTTACTTGATCTGTCACATCTGCGTCAATTCTCTGGAAGTGGATATGCTGGTTTCTCTGCTCCAACTGTGTGATAAACGGTGCGTCAATGTTGTGCGAAAGTATGACAGCATCCATACCCTGGCTCTTAAAGAGATTGATATACTGGCTCTGCTGCTGTTCGTCTGTCACGTAGTAGATCGTCTTCTTCTCCGTCTCTTTTGCTTCTTCCTTGTTTCCACCGTCCTCCGTCTTTGCTTCTTCCGGTACTTCTCCGATCAGCTCTTTCATGGACAGATATTTGTGATCCAGATTCTTAAAGAGAATGGAGTCCATCATCTTATCACAGAATTTCTGATCCTTAAGGCATCCGAATTTTACAAAAGGACTGATATCGTCCCAGTATTTCTCGTAGTTTTCCAAGTCAGTATTGCACATTCCGGTGAGTTTATCCGCCACTTTCTTGGAAATATACTCTGCCACCTTATTGACGAATCCGTCATTTTGCAGTGCGCTTCGTGATACGTTCAACGGAAGATCCGGACAGTCGATGACACCTTTTAAGAGCATCAGATATTCCGGAATGATCTCCTTGATATTGTCGGCGATAAACACCTGATTGTTATACAGTTTGATTGTTCCTTCGATGGAATCGTACTCCGTGTTGATCTTCGGGAAATAAAGAATTCCTTTTAGATTGAACGGATAATCCATATTCAGATGAATCCAGAACAATGGCTCCTTATAGTCCAGGAATACTTTTCTATAAAATTCAATATAATCTTCTTTGCTACATTCGTTCGGGTGCTTTGCCCAGAGCGGATGAATATCGTTGATCGGAACCGGGCGCTTCTCGATTTTGACTTTCTCTTTCGCCGGAGAGACTTCTACCATCTCTTTTTCACCCTGCTCGTTTTCTTTTTCTTCCATCTTGGCATCTTCGTGAATGTGCTCTACGACAACGTCCGTATCTTTCAGTTCACCCTCGTCAATAGTCTCATATTCGATTGGGGCATTGGCCTTTTCCAGATAAATCTCCACCGGCATGAAAGAACAGTATTTCTCCAGAACTTCTCTTGCCCGGTATTCGTTCGCAAACTGTAGGCTGTCCTCATTTAAGAAGAGGGTGATCTCTGTTCCGACGCCCTCTTTGCTGCCTGCCTGCATCTCGTACTCCGTGCCGCCTTCGCTGACCCAGTGTACCGGCTCGGCTCCCTCTTTATAGGAAAGGGTATCAATGTGTACTTCATCCGCCACCATGAACGCAGAATAAAATCCAAGTCCGAAGTGGCCGATCATGTCGTCCTCTGTCGTCTTGTCTTTGTACTTTTCCAGAAACTGAGTCGCTCCGGAAAAAGCGATCTGAGTAATGTACTCCTCTACTTCTTCTGCCGTCATACCAATTCCGTTGTCAATAAACTTCAACGTCTTTTCTTCCGGGTTTACTACTACATGAATTTGCGGCTTGTAGTCCTCAGAAAGGTTGTACTCGCCCATCATATCCAGCTTTTTCAGCTTTGTGATGGCGTCACATCCGTTTGAAATCATCTCACGAAAGAAAATGTCGTGGTCAGAATAAACCCACTTCTTTATAATAGGAAAAATATTTTCACTGCTGATGGAAAGACTTCCTTTTTTCACTGACATGATATATCACTCCTTCATCATCTATCCTGCCGGAGTCAGCCTTTTACAATCTTATTATAATCTGAACTGTCTCTCCGGCATGTCTTTTTCACATCTAACTGTTATCTTAATACCCGCCTGCGAAAAAGTCAATAGAAAATTAGCACTCTTTTAAAAAGAGTGCTAATAATTCCTCTTCGGGATACGGCTCTCGCACGGCACTTTTGTCTGACATTTTCCGCACCCATACCGTGGAGCGTACGTCTTCTTCGTTGATTCCAGAAATGTATCACATGGGCTATGTCTCTTTCCCCCTTCCATAGAAATCGCTCCTGCGGGGCAGCGCCGAATACACGCCCCGCACCGTGTACAGTACTCATATAGATCCGTATATTTCCGCTTTCTCGCCTCAAATGTTTCCGTTACAATCAGGCTCCCCAATCTCCCGGCCATCCCTTTCTCTGTAATGATCCCCTTGGAAAGACCAAAAGTTCCAAGTCCACAGACAAAGGCGACATGACGCTCGGACCAGTTACTCGTATAAGACGCGTCCTGCCAGTTTCCTACTCTTTTGGGATCTGGCTTTGTTACGCTGCAAAACCGCCCATCCGCAGCAGGAATCACACTCTCAATTCCTTCTATCCCAAGTATTTTCTGGATCTCCTTACAAAATGCCATTACAAACCGCTGGCCCTCTATCCGGGCGTGCAGCCACAAAGCGGACGGCTCCGGTCCCGGAGTACGATTACTGCTCCTGACTTCTTCTGTAAAAGGGAGAAAAAAGCTCATCACACTGTTCGCTTTTGGAAGCCATTCTTCCGGCAATAAAAACTGCGGTCCAACCGCTTCCTTCTTTTTCAGTTCTTGAAACATCGGATCTTTGGCGTCCCCATATCCCCAGACCGGGGGATCAAAGATCCGCGCCCCGGCAAGTTCTGGTGCAATCGCCTCTTCCAGAGATACGAGATTTCTTCTGCTCTCCGCCACAAACTGCGCCGCCTGCTTTTCCATATCTTCTTTTTTCATATCCTCTGTCCCCTCTCTTCCTTTCTGGCTCTGCTTTCAAAATAAAGGAAACGCTCAATCGAGTCCAGGATATCCCGAAACTCCTCCCTCGGTGCCAGCTCAATATAACGTTCCAGAAGGTCTGTCTCCTGCTTTTTGTATCTTCCATAAAAAATATCATACAGATTGTGTCCCCGGATATGAATCCGAATCTCCTCCATGTGGGCTTTCACATCCTCCACTGTCTCCAAATCCTTCCCCAGAACCTCTCGCAGCTTCTTTCCACTACGGATTTTATGCAGATACTCCTTCCATTTTTCCAAAAACATCTCATAAAATGCTTCCTCGGACGGCACGACCCCAAGAAGTGCCATAATTTTAGGATTCAAAAAATAATTTTCAAAAGAATAATACTTGAGGATGAGAACATTCTTCTCCGTCACCCGTGGAAGCCGGTCCACATCTTCCAGATTCCGCTCTTCGTAATACTGGCATAGCTGCCGTTTCAATTCGTTCGCGTCTTTCCCATCCCCATCCCGGATCATAAGAAAATTGTCCTGAAGATAAATCTGATTCATGTATTTCAGGTTGGCGTACGTCTTAATATTCGTACAACTATTGGTGGTAATGATCGCAATCCTGGAAAGTGTCCCGTCCTCCTCGTACGTCTCGTCATAGTATTTCTTAATCAGAAGCGGCAACCTGCTCTTATCCTGTTTGCCCTCGACGATAAAAACAAAATTTACATTCATCAGATCATTGGCAGAATACCCCAGATCATCCAGCACCCCACTGATATCCGTCCGCTCCTTCACTTCCGATGTACCATCCTTTCCGACAAGCACCTGTCGGATCTCTCTGCTGTTGAAATTTGCCAGCAGATTAGGGGCATGCGTCGAAAAGATCACCTGGCTTGTTCTGGAAAGCCGGTAAAGAATATCTCCTGTCACTCTCTGGAGCTTCGGATGCAGGTAAATCTCCGGATCCTCCACAAGGATCACATCCGTCCCCTCCTCCTTTGTCTCCTCACATGTTTCCAAAAGAGACAACATATAAATGCTTCTCATTCCTTTCCCCATCGTATCCATACTCCGGGCTATTTTCTCATCTTCCCGGCAGATCTCCGTGGTAACGGAAAGCATCTTCTCCAGATCCCGGTTCATGGAATAACGGATCGTCTCTTTTCCCCCGTTCTTACGGAAATTGGCGTTGACCCGTCTGGAAAACTCATCCAGATTAAGCTGGTAGAGCTTATGCTCCAAAAGCTTTGCAGCCTCGAAAGCATTGAGGCTTGCTGTTTCCTTCTTATGAATCAACCCGATACAGGAGAAACAATGATTGCAGACTTTCCCCATGTCAAACATGCAGTTGCCGGCCCTCATCCGTTTGACAAGGTCATCCTCCTGCATCAGCAAAAGATCTTCCTCAAAATTTTCCAGATCACGCTGTGCGTCAATGTAATACAGCTTCGGGAGCAGCATCGGGATATAACGATTATGCTTGGAAATCCCGTCTCCGTACCGGATCTTCCCTTCCCGGTTTGCCGTAAACTCAAATGTTACTTCTCCGTCCTTAAAAGAGGGAATCTTCCTGCCAAAATCCCGGCGCCACGATTCGTACCGTCGATAAGAGCTGACAATACCGTGATGGTACATCCGCTGTAAATCCTCTTCTCCCACCGTCAGTGTCAGCATGATCTCAATATTGGGATAATCCTCCCGGAAATCCTCTTTTCGCACCTGATAACTCCCGGCTACGGCACGCAAGGCATCCAGTACCGCCGTTTTTCCAGTGCTGTTCTGGCCAACTAAAATCAGCGCCTGTTCAATATCGGGAATGTGAATTTCCCGGATCGATTTGAAATTCCGTATCCGGATATCCTTGATCCTCATGGAATCACCTTCTTTCTTCCTACTCCTATTGTAGCAGGAAGCCTCCATCCCTGCCAGCCATAATCCTCCTCCAAAGGCAAAGAAGAAAGGACAGCGGGAGAAAACTCTCTTCCCACGCTGTCCGTCTGCCTTCGTTTCATCTTTGTTTTCTTTTATTTGGATATCGTCTCCCCTGCTTCCACTGCATTGATTTTCTCCCGGATGGACGCAACCGATGTGTCATCCGGCACAATCACAGAAAGCGGACCTCCGGAATAGGAATAGCAGTACTGCGTGGAAGAAGTTCCTTCCGCCGCAACGGATATGACGTTCCATCCTTTCATTCCCGCAAGCTGTACTCTGACAAGCTCCTGGAGCTGACTTGTAGACATATTCGTCTCTGTGTTACCACTGACCTGGTCAATAAGACGCGGTCCCTTAATCAGAATCGATGGAGACATAGCCTTTTTCAACATCGCTTCAATGACTGCCTGCTGGTTCTTTCCCCTCTGATTATCCCCCTCTGCCAAAGCATGACGCTCCCTGCAGAAAGCCAGGGCTTCTTTTCCATTAAAATGATTGAGCCCTTCCTTTACTTCCACAACCATGCCGGAATCATTGCCCGTCGTAAAGGCCAGCTCAGAATCTACGTCAATCCCGCCAAGGATATCTACCATCTCGATCAGAGATGTAAAGTTCACACGTACATAGAAAGGAATATCCACCTGATAAAGCTCCTCCAGGGTTGCCATAGAAGTGGCGATCCCATAAGTACCAGCATGGGTCAGCTTATCCGGCGCTCCGTTTGACACGCCAGGAATCGGCACATAGTAATCTCTCGGCGTTGTCACAAGCAGGATCTGCTTTGTCTTTGGATTCACTGTGGCAATAATATTCACGTCGCTTCGGCTCTGCTGAGTGATATCTCCATACACATCAATCCCACTGATATAAACACTGAACGGTTCTTCCGATACATTCACCGCAGCGGCAGCTTCCTTTCGCTCAGGAGCTTCGTTTCCGTCGGTGATATCATTCAACGCTGTACGCACTTCAAACATATAGTAAGACGCAAGCAACAGCAGAGCACTGATCAGCAGCCCCAGAATGCCTCCCAGGAACCTCTTTTTCCGGAATCCGTTCTGCATCCGAAAAATCAGAAGCGCCAGCACAAGCAGCACGACTGCCGCTCCCCCCAGAAATGTCCACGGGATCATTCCGAAATAGACTGCTGTTCCCAGAAAGACCGCCGTCGCAATCATCTGAATCAAAAAAATCAGTCTGCCATGTAATCTTTTGGTATGTCTCCCCCCTGCCGGACCTGGCTCGCGCCCTCTGTATCTGGAGGAAGAACTGCGCCTTTTACGGGTACCAAATCCGAGATCTTCCGGCATCCGGGTCCGCCTTGGCCGCTCCTCATATTCATAATCATCATCATCGTAATCATTATAGTCATCATATCCATACGAATCGTAATCGTCATAATCATCGTATGTATCATAGGCGCGACTGCGGTCATAGCTGTCATAATCGATATAACGACTGCTTCTGCGATTACGAATATCATTCTCATCGATCTCATTGCCATCGTAATCGGTATACCGACTCCTGGAACGTCTGCCTGACGTCCTCGTCGTATTGCGGGAGCTGCTGGAATTTCTTTTCTTAGTAGAACTGCCCTGCTTCTTTCTCTTCTTCAGGGCCTGCTCGTAAGCCAGTCTCTCCTGACGACTCATTTTAGACATATTACATCTTCCCTTTTCTCTTATTTATTCCCTCGTTAGATTATAGCCCGTCCCACAAAAGGAAGTCAAGGACAAGGGTACACTTTACAAAATCAGGTAGAAAGCCGGAACCCTGATAAATCCCGTATTTACGCAGGTTTCCGGCTCTGAATGAAATTCCGTTTCACAAAATATTAAGAAAGTTGTCAGATTTTGTACTTTTATCTGGCGCTGTCCTCCCATTTCCGATAGATTGCTTCCAGGGCGTCCGTCACCCCCTCCACTCCGAGAAGACTTGCATTGAACAACATACCGTGCGCCTCAATACTTCCCCATTCTCTTCCGGTATGGGCCTCGTAGTATGTTTTTCTGTCCCGGTCCATCTTCTTGATCTTATCCCATGCCTGCCTGGAATCTAATCCGTAAATCTTCATAATACGGCGGATTCTGTCCTCCTTATATGCATAGATAAAGCTGTGAATACAATTACTGTAATCTCCCAGAATATAATCTGCACATCTTCCCACGAAAATGCATGGTCCCCGGTCAGCAAGACGGTTGATGATACTGCTCTGCACTTCATAGACCTTATCACTTAACGGCACCGACTCATTACTGTCGTTGATAAATACCGTATAATCCCGCATATTAACCACATAGGCAGACAAAAACTTTCCGAGGATCGTCTCATCCACCTTCTCCGCCGCCTCCTGACTGATTGACAACTCATGCGCCGCCATAGAGATCAGATTATTGTCATACAGCGGAATATTCAGTCTCTCTGAAAGCCGGTTGCCAATCTCATGTCCTCCGCTGCCAAATTGCCTGCCGATTGTAATAATAGTATGATTCGTCATATTCCCACACTCCTTTTCCCACTCTATAGTGAAACCATGACTGCTACTCTCTCTTCTTTTTGTGGATCTGAAGCTGCAGATTGACCGACATCGGATTGATCACCACGCCCTTTGTCTCCGGCGCCAGCAGATCCGGAATCTTCTCTGCCGGAATCACTGCCGTTCGAAAGCGGTTCTCCCTGTTAAACTTTTGGAACTCCAGTACGTCGGTAAATACCGGCTGGTAGGAGTCTTCCTTCTTATCTTTTAAAAGCGGCACTCCCTTGTCCGCCTCAAACGCCACAATATAACGGCCTCTGGAGAAATGTGCCATCACTTCTTCCTGTAACTGTTTGACCTCCGATTCTCCCTCACCCTGGTGCAGTCTCTGGGTCTTCTGCATCAGGTATAATGCCGTCAGGACAAGCTCCGGATTCTCTACACGGATCTTGCCCTCCGGAAGTTCTTCTGTATCCGCCCTATGTACAATCTCCGAAAGCTGGAGACTAATCTCACTTTCCAATCCCTGGCCGATAACGACACAGTTGACTCCCATTGCGTATAGATTTGAGAAAAACCGCAGGAGCTGCTTATTCTCCACTTTTACAAGGCTTACAGGTTCCTTTTTTGCAGCAAGCGCCTTAGCGGCATTCTGCGCGTCTTCCAGTTTCATGTATACGAGAACCTCATCATCAAATGTATCCGGATCACAGATTACATATGGCATCCTTGTGCAGGCAGATGCAATCGTATAAACCTCCGGGGCCCTCTGAATATTGCGGATCGCCTCCTGTTTTTGAGGCGTCAGTGTTCCATTTTTCTTCTCATCACTCATGGTCGATCTTGTCCTTTCTGTATCATTCCTGTACAGATATAGTATAAACGATTTCCCGAAAACCTACAATTTCTTTCTGCCCTTTCTTCGGTTCCTATTTCTTGATATGAATGTGGCTCAAGAAGATGAACAGTGCCATCCCCAGTGCCAGGATGTATCCAAAAGCCCCAAGCGCCGGGATCCCCCAGATTTTGGGCTTCATATCCGTGGTACAAATGATACTGGAACTGATCAAAAGCGCCATGGCCAGAAATCCCATGACCAGTCTCTTTACAATCCTGGAAAGCATCTCGTTTAAGTCGTCCGCGGCGTGCAGATCCAGGTTAATCCGGTTCTGGCCTTTCAGAAATCCGTGCAGGATATCTGCCGTCAGTGCCGGAATATCGAGTGCTTTGTGAAGAGAACGGTACATGCTTCTGGCATTTTTCTTCAATGACTTCTTAAAGTCCTTCCCCAGATAAAAATTTCCTGCCATACGGGCAGCAGCAATGTCCACCATATTGATCTCCGGCGCAAGATCCGCAAGGACACCTTCCATATGGGTCAGCCCCCTTGCCAGCATCGTCAGACCGTGAGGCATCCGGATCTTGTTCTTCTTCATCACTTCCATCAAATCCTGAATCACATCCGCCAAATCGATATTTCCCATATCGGTAGTACCGTACTTAGACAACAGGTCTCCAATGTCCCGATACAGCTCACTCTGATCCGGCCGCCCCTGGAACTCTCCCAGCGCCATCACCACTTCCAGAATCAATGCCACATCATTGGCCGCCACACCCTTTACCGCCTCGGCGATCAGATCCTTGTCCCTCTCGGTCAGCCGTCCCATCATCCCCATGTCAATCCAGATAATTTTCCCATCCCGTATCCGCACATTACCCGGATGTGGATCCGCATGGAAAAATCCGTCATCCATGACCTGCTTGATATAATTGTCCACGAGCTTCGTTCCGATCTCCTTCAGATCGTATCCTTCTTCCAGAAGACGCTCTTTTTCATGGATCCCAAATCCATCAATATACTCCATCACCAGGACATGGGTCGTTGTATATTCTTTAAAAAGAGCCGGTGTCCCAACAAAGGCGATGTCCTCATTTTTTCTGGAAAACTCCTCCATATTGGCAGCTTCGATTAGGAAATTCATCTCCTCCTGGGTGACAGTCCACAGCTCGTCCAGCACCATATCCAGATCCACAAGTCCTTTCATGCTGATCGGAGGCAGGAGCCGTACTGCTTTGTGAAGTAAACCAATGTCGCGGGACATAATATCGTAAATTCCTTTTCTCTGCACTTTAACGACAACCTTCTCACCTGTCTTTAATACTGCCCTGTGCACCTGGGCGATCGAGGCAGATCCCTGTGGGATCGGTTCAATCTGCTCAAAGACCTCGGTGTACGGACATCCGTAAGCCTCCTCCAGCACCTCCTGTACCTTCTCAAAGGGCATCGGAGCTACTTCCGACCGAAGTCTCATCAGCTCATCACAGTATTTCTTCGGAAGAATGTCGGAATGCATGGAAGCAATCTGACCAAGCTTGATATAGGTCGGTCCCAGCTCCTCCAGAATCAATCGAAGCTTCTCCGGAGTCACGCCCCGGGAAATCTCGTGTTTGTGAAGCACGGATGTAATCTCTTTTAATCGTTTTCCATACTTTTCCGATGATTGACCATTCATTGAAGCTATTCTGTCTCTCCTTTATCTTCTTCTGTCTGTTTTTCTGGCGTCTCCATCTTCGCAATGGCTTCTTTCAAATCCGCCAACTGCTCCGGTGTCATCTTTCCAATCATCTCCTGCAGCTCTTCTGGGGAATTCGGTTTGAGAGATACATTGACTTTCTCCTTCATTGTCTGTCGGATATTGTGCTTAAGCTCTTCATTAAGTACTTTCCCCTGCTCGACAGTCAGTTCACCTTTTTTCACCATCTCATCCAGAAGTTCCTTGGATTTCTCCGCTGTCACAGCGACGGCACCTACTCCGGCAAGCATCACTTTCTTTAAGTTTTCTCCTAATCCATCCATATGTATTCTCCTCTCTTATATCGTAATCAGATCCATGTAACAACATGTGGAACAAAAATCAGCAACCCCACAATCACCGAGGCAATCGCAGCGATCAGAACCGCTCCGGCCGCCGTATCTTTGGCGATCTTTGCCAAAGGCTTCTTCTCCTCTGTCGCCAGATCTACTACCGCCTCCACGGCTGTATTGACAAGCTCCAACGACAGGACGAGAGCGCACATGATCATGCAAATACACCATTCTACCACAGTCAGCTTCGCTACGATTCCGGCAATCAGAACCAAAACAAGCGCCATACAGTGAACTTTCATATTTCGCTCTTTGCGGATTCCGGTCCAGATACCCGAAAACGCATATCCAAAACTTCTCCACAGCGGATTTTTTCTGTCACCCGGCATATTCATCATCCCCTATCTTTTGTTCCCGTTTTTCTGCTCCACTAATTTATTATTATTTTATCAAAGTTCTCACAAATTATCTAGTCTTTCCCTATTATTTTTTTTATTTTCAGAATTTTTATTTTTTTCAAATCTCTATTGATAAAATGCAAAGAATCGTGCACAATGAAAACATCTGACAAACCAAAAAAGGAGATTTGAAATGAAATTATATATTGCTTATGGCAGCAACCTGCACAAACAACAAATGGAAAAGCGCTGTCCTGATGCAGTTCCACACGCTGTTGGAACGCTGAATGGATGGGAACTTGTCTACCGCGGAGTCAATCCGAACAGAATCTATGCCACTCTCCAACAAAAGGAAGGAGCCTCTACCCCGGTAGTTCTTTGGGAAATCACACCGAAAGACGAGACAAATCTGGACGAGTACGAAGATTATCCTACGCTCTACTATAAACAGGATATTCCCGTGACACTTACTGATGGAACCACCATACTGGCTATGGTTTATCTTATGACGGATCAGGCCACACCTGGCCGCCCTTCGGACACCTATATTCAGACGATCCGGGAAGGATACGAAGACTTTGATCTGGATCTGTCCGTTTTTGAAGCATCTCTCAAGCACGGATGCTGTTAGAATAGCTATAAAAGGAAAGGAGAGATCACAATATGATTTTATCAGATAAGACAATTATGGCGATGCTGGGGGAAGGCTCCCTTGCCATCTTTCCCATAGAAAGCGGACAGATTCAGCCTGCCAGCGTCGATATTCGTCTCGGGACTACTTTTAGTGTTGTGGAGGATACTTCCAGCGGCATCATTAGTATGGACAATCAGATCTCATACAAAACGATCCAGACTGAGAGGTACCTATTACTGCCAGGACAGTTTGTCCTCGCCACCACAATGGAATACATTTCCCTGCCAAACGATCTGACTGCTTTTGTCGAGGGCAGAAGCTCTTTAGGAAGGATGGGTCTCTTCATCCAGAACGCGGGATGGGTCGATCCAGGATTCGAGGGAGAGATCACACTGGAACTATTTAACGCCAACCGTTGTGCCATAGAGCTCCAGGCCGGCCGACGGGTAGGTCAGCTTGTGTTTGCTAAAATGGATGCCTGCGCTCTGCATCCGTACAACGGGAAATACCAGGGACAGACTGGCGCCACCGGGTCAAAAGCCTTTCTGGATCCGGACAGACACAAAGAATAGGAAATCTGTCGTTTATATGGAGAAGAGAATGATATATGAAAATTTTACTTTATTTCTCTTCCCCATTGCAGTATTCCCACAGAGATCAGAAGAATTCCACCGATCATCCATGTCGTCTCAATGGAAAACCAAGCTGCCAGTTTTCCCATAATAAGCATGGAGATATAGTTGAAGATACTCACTATCATCGAATGAAAAGATAGAACCGTTGCACGGTTTCCATGACTGATTTCTGTGTTTAAAACCGTCTCTTTTAACGGATAAATCACACCGAGGAACGCTTCAAAAAGCAGGATTCCGATCAGCAGACTCCAAAACGTATGCAGAAATGCCAGTCCAAGTATACTGATTCCGCAAAATGTACTTGTTATCGCAAGGGCCAAAAAGGATCTGCGCTTTACTCTTTCCAGCACCGCATTTCCGCCCAGCATCGCCACCCGGATCAGAACCCACGCAAATCCGATGATCGTATAATTCACATGTTCAAACCGATGAAGCATTGGCGACCAAAATACAAATACCGGTGAAATAGCGAAAGCCAGAATACTGTTAAATAAAATAATATTCCATACTTTCTTATCCTTCATACAATACTTCACACTGTCCTTTATAATGAGTCTGATGCCTGCTATGGCCTCTGATACACTCCGCTTTTCTTTCTTTACACTTATGATCTCCAATTTTGGCATCATTACTAAACTGATCCCGATATAACATACCGATGAGATCAATGCAAACAGAAAGATCCCCTCCAGGAACCAGTCCGCGATAACACCTCCAAGCAGTCCTGAAAGGATCATCATAATGGAAAGACATTTGTTCTTCTTGAGAAACACCGTCTTACTCTCGCTGACTGATGTATTATCAATCACCCATGCATCCAAAGTTCCGGATTCAAAAGCGCAGGCAAACCCCAAACAGATCTGTGCAGCCAGAAATGCCATCATACCATTTCCAAAGAAAAACAGTACATTCGTAGCTGCCATCAAAACACCGCTCAAAGCTGTCGTTTTCACATAACCGATCTGATCCGCCATCGCCCCCGCCGGAATCTCCATAAAAAAGACTGCGATCAGAGACGTTGCCACCACAAAATTCGTCTCCACCGCATCCAGCCCCTTGCTGTACAAAAACAAAACAAACGTCGCTCCTGTGATCCCGGCATAAAACTCAAACAGACAGTTCAGAAGAAGAAAGGTACTTCTGACTTTTTTGCATCTGATGACCTCTGCTTCCTTTCCTCTCTCCTCTCCCATACGCCCTCCCACCTCTTTTAGGATAATATGGCATCGATTATATCACCTTTCGTCATAGAATACTATGGTATTTTTACGTTTTCTTAGCCCCTGCTTATGTTCTCTCCTTTTCCTCTGTTTTCAATTCCCGCAATTATCCGGATCAACACCGTTCCCAACCATGCACAAATAATCCACATTCCGTATACGAGTGCCCCATCCTTGTAGCATAAGCGGATTGCCTGGTACGTACTCTGATTCGCCCAGCCGTCTCCGGCAAGGAATTCTTTGACTGTATCTATGTAGAAGCCAATATCCAAAATCTGTTCCCGCGGCAAAAATTCTCTTGGGATGTTCAGCCTGCCTGTCAGATAATACACGGCTGCCATCCAGACAGCAATGATCGCCACCCCCTGCAGTCCCTGCAGCCAGTTCTTCTCCTGCAGCGCCCCCAGCTTCCTGATACTCAAAACCAGCAACATCATACTGAGTGGAATGGCCGCCGCAAGCCATGCAAGTCTTCCCATCTGCATGGCAATGCTTCTGTGAGCGCTAAGATTCATACTTTTGCCTTCGATCGGCCGGCCAAATAGATCCCTGGTGAAATCGGTTACTTTGCCTATCAGAACCGCTCTTTCTTTCTCACCCCTGACCTCATAGATTTCCCTTTCAGGCTCTCCTGCGCCCACATTTTTGATTCTGTATCCCTGTATCTTTGCCGCTTCTATTTCCGCCGTTTCCAGAGGCTCCTTCAGTTGTAACAAAACGCCTTCCGGTAAACTCTCGGCCTCATTCTTGATTCCTTCACTGATCAAAAAATTCATTACCACAAGCCCCGCAGTCATCACAGCAGCCGCTATCCATACAATCAGACGCTCGCTTCCTTTTCGCTTACGTTCCCTTTTCATCACTCTTCCCCCGCAATCACAACTACATCGTCATCCTCCAGAGGCCATGTGGAATAATTTACGATTTTCCTTGGCCTAAGCTGATCGTCAAAAACGGAACTCTTCGGAACCAAAGACATATTCCCCTCTTCCATCAATGGATCACTTTCCTCCTTCTGAACGACCCACTCTTTTCCAAACAGTCCTTCCCGCTCTTCTGCAAAAAATAAAACAAAAGATCCATTCTCTTCCTGTTTATAACAAGATAGCGGAATTCTGACCATATCTGTCATTCCTTCTTCTTCACATTGTACGGCGCGAACTGTTTCTACTTCGATCCGCATCATTTTCTCAATCCGTAAAGACAATACCGTGCAGATAACAAGCAGTAAAAACACAGTACATCCGGCTATCCATACTTTCTTTTTCCTCATGTTTCATCAACTCCAAAGCACATCTCGTAATCCATCCGTCAGTTCCTTATGATAGTACAGGAAGAAGAATGTCACCGGAAGCAGACACAAAAGTCCGCACACAGACTGAACCGTCATGCTGTTTTCCATCACACCCGCCAGAAAAACGGAAAGTGGATAATCCAGTTCTCCCTCCAGGAAAATAATCGGCTGTTCCACCATGTTCCAGCTCTCCACAAATGTCAGTACAAATAATGTCACTACTGCGGGCTTTGCAGCCGGTACGACAATATACCTGACAATCTGAAGCTGGTTTGCCCGGTCAAGTCTTGCCGCCTCAAGCCATTCATCCGGAATAGACTGAAAAATAAAGGTCAGCCACACTGTTCCAAACGGGGAAAAAATCCCCGGGATAATAAGCGATTTCCAACTATTCAAAAATCCCAGCTTTTCCATCAGAATATAATTTGGAAGCAGTGTGACCTGCACCGGAAGAATCATAAACAAAGCCATCATAGCAAGCCAGAACTTCTTCCCGATAAACCGATATTTGGCAAAGGCCGTCCCTGCCATACATGCAAGGATGGTCTGTCCTCCAGCAATCAAAAGACACATTCCAAGGCTTCTCCAGAATTTCACCAGATATCCGGGGCTTTCAAGAAGCACACGGTAATAGCCCATCATGGAGACTCCCGCATTTTTCCCTTCCCACACCGAACAGATCAACATATAGATTACCGGATAGAGAAAAACAAGGGAGATGATTCCAAGGAAAAGAACACGTTTCTGTCTCTTTTTAGCCATACTTTTTCCCCCTTCTCACAATCAGATAAAGCACGTATCCAACCACTGCCGGCACAAGAAGCGCCGCCACAATACTGACCGCAGCAGCAGAAATCTTCTGATAATTCAGGTTCTGGAAATTATTGTTCATAAAGTGCTGCAACAAATAAATACTGTCATCCGGATAATTTCCTCCCAGAAGAAAGGCCTCCCGGTAACATTTAAACCCATTCATCACCGAAAGTACAATGGTAAAGCCAAAGGTCGGAATCAACATGGGCCATGTAATATGCCAAAACGACTGCCATTTCCCGGCACCAAACATTGTCGCATATTCATAATATTCTCTTGGTATCATCTGTAGTCTGGCAAAATAAATCAAAACATAATACCCGGTGAACCGCCAACAATACAGAATACACAGCACCCAGAATGCCGCCGACGTATTCAGCCAGTCTTTCGGTTCTCCTCCAATCAACTCCAAGATCCTATTCCAGATACCGGACTCTCCCCATAAAAACTGCACGCCAAGAACGACTGACCCAATCGGCAGAATCATCGGATACAGAAAGGACAACTGAAAGAACCGCACGCCCTTTACCACATTTTGCAACAGTATGGAAAGAAACATGGCTCCTGCCAGCGTCACGGGAACAGTCACGGCCATGTATTGGATCGTATTTTTCACCGCCAGAAGAAACATCTCATTTTCAAACAGACTTTTAAAATTATCCAGCCCCACAAACTCACGTTTCCCAATGCCGAAAGATACGGAATACCAGACCGTAATCAAAAACGGTACGAAATAAAATACGAGAAATCCGGCCAGTGCCGGGAATGCCAGCAAGAATCCATTATTACGCTTTCTCATCTTCCTGCCCCCTCCCCACTTTACTCTGACACCAGTTTCTTGTAGATGTTCCATGTGGTATCAGCAATCTCAGAGATCTTCTGCTCCATTTGAATCGAAGGCTCATATCTGTCGAAAATCAGTGCCGACAATTCCGTATACAGATTCCACTCTGCCTCCGTCATAAAATAGACATTCTCGATTTCTCTCAGGCACTCCACTACTTCCTGGGCAACATGCTCATCCGCTGAACTCATCCAGTTTTGTACCGCATTCTCCTGCAATGGAGCTCCGGAAAAATCAATCCATCCGTCCAAAACCGGAAGCTCCCTGTCGTGCTTTTCTTCCTTATATTTGCGTGTCCGTTCATTGAGTAACAGCATAATCAGCTCATATGATTCCTCCTTGTAATCACTGGACATTCCTACCGCCCCATAGGATCCTACCGACGCCACCTTGTGCCCATTCATGTCAGGAATAAGCCGGAGCGTTGTTCCCGGTTCATATCCAACACTTTCTATAAAATTAAGAGAGAAGCCAGATCCTGACTCTTCTATCATTGCATCCGTACTTTCCAAGAAAGAAACCCATTGCTTCACAAACTCTTTCCATTCTTCTTTGTCAAAGAACACTTCCTGATTCTCATAGTCAACCGCCGGCTGCATCCACCGTCCGGCGCCCTGCCATATACCTCTGAACGCCACTTTCTGCTGAATATCAGAAGATGCCTCCGCCTGTTCTATCCACTCCCATAGGGTATCTCCCTCCATTTCGTCTATACCGGATTTCTGTGCCAATACAAACCAATATCCGGACAGCGGAATGATGTACTGTCGTCCGTCAAACCTTCCAGCTTTTAAAAAAGCCTCATTATATGTGCTGTTCTCCCAGTAAGTATCCCCCTCCATATACTCATCCAACGGAGCCAGAGCACCACTTTGCATCGCCTGATATGGATTTTCTAATAAGTAAGATCTCACTTCGGCTATATTATCCTGGTCACTCTCTAACAGATAGACATCCGGCCCCTTTCCTGCCATGATCTCTGTACGAAGCTTCTCGATTTCCGTCTCCCGCTCCGGCCCCTCACCCGGAAGCGTTTGAATCTCGACACGAATCCGACTGTGAATCCCCTCCATAAATCTCGCCGCCATATCCACCTTGTCATATAAACGTTGATCCGTAATGACTCTCAGCGTCTTTTTCTCCTCTTTCTCTCCGCATCCACTGAAACCTGCAGCCAGAGACACAAGGCAAACCATCGCTGTAGCCTTTCTGAATCTTTTCCTCTTTCTCATCACTTTCCCTCCCTCCTCATGTTATTTCCGACTGCTATTATCTAAATTATATCATTCTTATCAATTATCGTCTATCATTAATGTATTTAGTTGATATTTTGTTATAATATTTAATTATTATATTTATTTTTTCATTATTCACCAGCTCTTTAATTTTAGTTATTTCAGAATTTCATCCTCCTCAGTATTTATCGGAGTTTATTTTACCTTGTTAATGTCACAAGAAAAATACCATTCAACTAAGGGAAACTGTATGATTTTTGTCAAAATAATTGTATGTCCTTTCACGGATACTGGTTCTGATTCGACAAAAGGAACCATTTCTCCCCATTTTCATACCCTGATAATGAAGAAATGAATCTCTCAAATAAAAAATACAGGAGGCTTTATTATGGGTATTACAAGTTCTAACAAAGAAATCAACAGCTCACAGATCCGTTGTGGCGGGACATTCCGTGTCACACTTGCACTCTCCGCAGCTCCAGATATTTCGGAAAACCCGACCGATATCGTTCTAGTTCTGGACCGCTCCGGTAGTATGGCTGGAAGTCCTCTGGCCAATTTAAAACTTGGAGCAAACACCTTCATCGATATCATCGATGAGAGTACCGACAGTACACAAGATGGTCAGATTGGCTTGGGAAGCCGCATTGCTATTGTAAGTTTTTCCGGAAGTGCAACGGCGAATACGCAGCTTATCACATCCGTTTCTGATTTAAAATCTGCTGTCAATTCACTCTCCGCAGGCGGTGCAACCAACCATGCAGATGCCTTTTCCACTGCAATGTCCTTGTTTGATCCATCCTCTTCTAATGCCAGGGTGATCGTCATGTTCACTGATGGAAAGACGACTGCCGGAATTCCACCTGCCCCGATAGCCGAAGCGATCCGTAATTCCGGTGTTGTAATCTACTGTATCGGATTAATCGGAGATAATGGTATCGACATAGACTCCCTCAATGATTGGGCGACAGATCCTGACACTTCTCATGTCGTTTTTACTCCGGATGAGTCCGAACTGGAGGAACTGTTTGCAGATCTGGCAGCCAATATCTCAAAACCAGGAGCAACAAATATAGTAATAGACGAAACATTGAATCCATCTTTCACAATTTTGAACGTCAGCATCCCCTCCACCGGTACTGCTACCACCATTGACTCTCATTCTCTTCAATGGAAAATCCCGTCTCTTGGCGTATCCGGAAATGAAGGCGCTTCTTTAGAATTTTACGTCCAGCATACCGGTAAGACCTCGGGCACTCTTCCGGTCAATCAATCGATCTCTTATACTGATGACGAAGGGAATCTGGTAACTTTCCCAGACCCGACAATCCAGGTAGACTGCGGTACTGTAGTCAACCCTGAACCTTGCCCTGTACCTATTGACTTTACTATCGGAAGCTGTCAGGATTCCCTTATTGTAGATCTTGGCGATACCTGTCTGGAATCTTCCGGCCGGATCGTACAGTTAAATATCACTTTGAAAAACGTCTGCCCGAAAAAACGGGTTGCTCTTGGAATCATCCTTTCGGAGACCGATTCTTACGGTCAAGAATATCCGCGGGGAATGAAAACTATCACCGTACCGGCACACAGTCTTGCGGGGTGTCAGGACGTGGAGATCCAATGTATCAAATTCATTTTGCCGGAAGATTTAACCCCATCCGAAAATTCCTGTCGTTCGCTTTGCCACGAACGGAATCTGAAAGCCCGGATCATCGCTCACTACATTGATACCGATTTTCAGTGCTGTGACTCAACGGTTACGTTCTAACATAAAAAACAGAGGAAGGCTCTTTTTGAGTCTTCCCCTTGCTTTATCGCAGAATGATATTGTCATTGTTTCTAATCTTCTGTTAAAATAGTGACCTCTACCGTACCTTTTGGGCAATCTGATGAAAAATGATTCCTATTAAAATTAAATACGCATAGTTCATATTATTGTATAGTTAAAACTTAGTTAGATAAACTTTTCGCATAAAAAACCAAGTCCATCCCTTTTTGATATTTTCTATCTTTCCTGTCCTGGTATAGTTCATCTTTTCATACAAATGACACAGCTTTTTTTCCTGTAGGATCGTGTCCAGTTCCCATCTTATTGCTTTTGGATACAATGCTTCTACAGCATTGATCGTATCCTGTGCATATCCTTTATTCTGAAATTCAGGCAAAATAAAGATTTGCTTGAGCTTACAAAGCGTTCCAAAATCACATACACGAACTGCCCCTATTATTTCTTCATTCAGTTTTATCATCCAGTAATCAGTTTCTGATTGTTGAAATCGTTCGTAGATCCGTTCTATTTTTTCTGCCCCCGGATTCGTCTCATAATCCTGATATTTTTCAAGGAGTTCCCCAAACGATCGAATTTGGAGTCGATAGATATCCGGCAATCTGAAAATGTTGCCCGGATCAGTTTTAACTTCATATTTTTCTCCTAGTAAAATTTCTGCCTGTCCGTATCAATCATAAATCTCTTTTAGAACCTGACTGATATTTCGGCAATAATCGGTTTCTCCTCTTCTGTCTATGTAAATCCTTAAGTGCATCTTGAATGTCTTGCACTGTCTGAATATCGTATTCTGCCAGTAGCTGATAGATTATGTTGAGATTTCCTTCTTTTACGTGTATCCGATGGACAGGTTTCGATTTTTTTGCCGTAATCAAAGACCTCCTATGATTTGGTATTCTGCTTTTTAGGTAGACACAAATTGCTTAAAATATTTTTTTGTAAATTCATATAATCCAATCCCTGTGGCAATTGATAGGTTTAACGAATCCACCTCGTGAAGATAATTAATCAAAATAGATTGTCCAATTTCGGAATATGTATCTGGCAGTCCTGTTGCTTCATTTCCAAAGATAAGCGAAAAAGCTCTATCAACTTTCATTTCAATTTCGTAATCCTGCAAAGCCTTTGCCCCATTTAGCATGAATGGGAACATATCATGGGACTCTTTATATATCGCATAGTAAGTATCAAACGAATCGTATCGGCATATATTTACATGAAAAACAGCTCCCATTGAAGCTCTAACAACTTTGGGATTAAAAATATCCACTGCAGGCTCTATCACAGCCAAATTTTTTATACCAAATCCCACACACGTTCGGATGATAGTTCCCATATTTCCCATATCACTAGGATTAACTAATACAACATGATTCGAATCTTTATCTAATTCATTGTTGTATTTTTCAAATACACCTATTACAAAACAATTTTCTTTGTCTCTAAGCTTTTCTACAATTCTATCGTTACATTCAAAAAAAATATTATTTGCATTACAAATACCTGTAATAATTTCCTCCTGTGTCACGCTATTTAAATCGGAATGTGTAAAAACTTTCATCACTTTTTTAGGATATTTTTTTAAAAGTTCTATTGTTGGAAAAGCCCCTAATGTATAAGAATACGGCAATTTTTTATTATATTTTTTCATTTTTATATTTGATATCATAATACGCTCCACTGTTTCTCATCTATTTTTTACTCATTTTATTTGTTCTAAACGAAAATATAAACAAAACCATTTTTCAATATCAAATTCATTTCCAATAATTCCATCTACGTACACCTAATAATTGCAGAAATACGGGATATTAAAGAAATGTTTTTACATAATAGCTCTTACGATATTTAGTAAAAAAACTTGCTTAATAACTTTAACACAAAATCCGATAAATTTCATTCTTTTTTGTTTAATTCTGTTAACATTAAAACTATCGATATACCAAGTACAGCTAAAATCTCAAATGCCCAATACTTCTCATAGTTTCTTAACAGAATGGCTATACAAATCCAAAGAGCAGTTCTCCCTAGAGCATTTTTTTTGGCAATATCCTTTTCACTGCTATCCAATTTCTTTGCAAACGGTACCGGCGCAAATTTATATATGATTAACAGATAAACACCTCCAATAAATGCCATCTCTAATCGATTACATTTAATAAAGCTTAAAAATTTAGATATTAAAATAGAAAACGCAAAAAAAATGTTATAACAAACGAAACACCCTCCATATGACTTTGCGTGATATCCTCCTAATTGAGTTCTCACATTTCCTAATATGAGAATATAAATAACCCCAAGAATAGGATAACCTAAAAATGCAGCTACACCAATTATCCAAATCGAATTAAAAATGGATGTAAGTAATAACCTAATTCCATATTCATAAAGAACTTTCTCTTCGCTTTTTATTATTTCTATTTTTAATAAATTTTTTACCAAATTATTTACTATTTTTTTTATCATTTTTCTTCTTATAATAATTTTAATATTAAAATATGGGACATTCCTGCGAAATCCCCAGGGAATAGGACCACTATATTCTTTTTTTGCTATATATTCTCTGATCTTAACAATTCTTTCCTAAAAATTATCTTATTCTCATACATTCTTAATTTAACCTATATTTAAAATAGTTGGTATTTATATGAATTACCTATTTTAGTTTTTAATACATATCACAAAAAAGTCATTCCTCTTTCCTATTTTGTAATTGCAGAGATTCCAACGGTATCATCACATGAACACAAAAATTATCTTTTAATTCAAAAACTTCAAACATTCCATCTATATTTTCTACCAATTCTTTAACATGCTCAATCCCCAATCCATGTTCTTCTGTATTTTTCTTATTTGTCTTTAATCCTTTATTATTCTGCAACACAGACTTATTTATCTTATTTTTAACTATGCAACTGACATATTCATTTTTCATTATCATTTCAAAATATACTTCTTTTTGCTCTACTTTCCTTTCAGCCTCAATGGCATTATCAAGTAGATTAAACAATATAATGCTGATTGCAAATCCATCTATTGTATCGTACTCACCAATAATATAGCTGTATAATTCAATTTCATTCTCATGACAAATATTAAATTTTGAATTTAATGTCACATCAATCAGTGAATTTCCCGTAAATATATATTCTTTACTCTCTTTTATATAATAATCATCAATTTTCTCTAAATAAACTAGACTCTCCTGTATATTGCCATTCTCTATCAAGCTTTTTAAGTTTAATAGTGTATTCCTATAATCGTGCCTAAGTCTACGAATTCTTTTTTCAGAACGTTTAATTTCTTTAATTTGTTGTTCTTGACATATATTCTGAAATTGTAAAATTTTTATCTTATCTTCTTGATACTTTTGTTCGCTAATTTTACATATTGTAAATACGATATAAATATCTACACCTACTGCACCACAAGAAATAAATAGCAGCCCTAAATGATATGTATTTATATAAACATCGCTATTCAGTAAATACAAAATTACCCCTTCAACCAAGATGGAGTACCATAAAATCAAACTATAAATAATACAATATCTTCTATTCAAGAAAATCTTGATTCTTTTTCCATATTTTAATATTATTGATGTTATAATAAAATATATAGTTAATACCCATGCTATTCCTAAGTAATAATAGGGATTATGAATATCTACATATTCTTCGAAAGACACACCTCCAATCAAAATAATTATTTGCAAAAAATTTACATTAATTAATGGGATCAAAAGCAACGAAATTAATACTATAATACTATGCTGTATTTTATTTCCCAACAAATACTTTTCACAAAATATAAACAGTATCACAAAATTAATTAATGTTAATAATATGTCATTTATATTTAATAAACTTCCCAACTCTAATGGCAAAAAAATCAATACAATGCTTATCAATCTTTGCCGCGCTACATGTCCCCATACTGATTTAGTTCCGAAAAATTTGATAAGAAAGTTTTGAATTAAAAATGCTTGTACAAAATTACAAAAAAATATACAAAAGCCCAATATCATCCTAAATGCTTTCCCTCCAACATTGCATGAAACGTTCTTTACACTCTTTTTTCTTTTCACGACTTATCTGAATTATATTATTGTCTTCCATAACAATATAAGAATCTTCAAATTTTTTAGCATATCTTAAATTTACTATCGCTCCACTATTTACTCTAAAAAAAGATTCTTCTTTCAACTGATTGAGACACTCTTTCATTGTCCCTCGAAATTCATATTTCTCCGTCGTACTTGTTATTAATTCAATTTTATGTTCCCAATAAGTTAGATACATAATATTTTCTATTGGTATACACATTGTGGTTTTGGGGGTTTCTAAAAGAAATGAGGAACATTTTTTACTAACTCGGTATATAAATTGTTCTATCATTTTAGGAATTTCCGTTTCAACATTTTTCTTTCTTATAAAAGCGAATGGATAACATTCTAACGAACGAAAAACTAAATTGTCATAACTTGTTATGAAAACAATATTTTTATTCCTTCCCTCCTTTTTTAAGTATTCGGCAATTTTTATACCTGATATATCCGGCATTTCAATATCCAGAATAATCAATTCGTTTTTAAATTCCTTGTTATATTCCAGAAATTTCCTTCCGCTTATGTAGATATTACAGTGAAATTCAATCCCCTTTTTACTCAATTCATATTCTATCAGTTTTTTTATTTTTCGAGCTATTATTACATCATCATCACAAATAGAAACATAAATCATATGCCATTACCCCCTCTTCTTGTTTAAAATCGTTTATGATCATATAAGTGTTCATTAGCTTGGACGAATATCTTTCTTCGTGCCAAACTCAAACATATGTTTTTCCCATTATCTTTTACCAGTCTCGTTGCCTTATTCCTTGACTTAAAGCATGATATTCTTACCTATAATTGAATATATCTCCTTAAATTATTTTGTTATTCTTATCTTAATGACATTGTTCCAGATGAGAGGGGCTTATGAGTTGAAATGTCTAAAACACTTTTTCTAAGAGTCATAAAAATAACATTATTTATGAGGCATGAAGGTGAAAATATATTAGATATATTGTACTATAAATGAGATAAAAAGTATTCACAAATTTTATATTCTAATGCTTCGCATTCTTTTAATAACGGAAAAATTCTTTCAAAATTATAGTCTCCGACCTTGTTCTTCCTCATAGATTCCTTTAAATATAAATTAAGTGCAATTTTTGCTGTGTTACTTAAATCAGAAATTATAGATTCAATATAATCAGAATTGTTTAAATACTCCTTCTCAGAAAAGTATTGGTATCGATACTCCCACATTTTACTGTGAGCTAATAATAGACTAAAATGCCGTCTAACCATTGGAGATTGAAGTATATTTTTCCAACATTCTATTCCCCAGAAAAAAGAGTCTTTATCATTATTTTCCAAAACCAAAAAGGAATCATATTTTGATAGTAAATTAGTGCAATTCAAAAAATCTTTAATAGATTTTTTAAAGTTGTCAGAGTTAAATGTATATTTCTGTTGAGCATTATATTTTAAAAGAATAATTTCTGTATAATTATTTAAATAATCTTCTATATTAAACCCCTTACATTGAGGAAGAGAGCGAAATGATGCATTCATTTCATCATAAGAACACTCATACATGGTGTATATCCCGTTATAAAAAAAATCATACATCTGAACAGTCCGTGATAATGTATCTATATTAGTAATGATCGGATTATGATCATCATCTATCTGAGTTTTATATTTATGAATAGGACGCATATTCAAGATAGAATAAACATAAAACCCATCTTTAAGACAGGACTCCAAAAAATCAGTGTAATTGGTAAAATTATTTTTGACAAATATAAACGGAAGAGTATATGTATCTATAAAAGGACAAATATTCCAAAGAAATTTAGGAAAAAAGTAATCCGCACCATTTTTTTTATTCATATATACATTAATAAAGTTTGAGTATATCCAATCAAAAGTATCAGGATAATTTTGTAAAATTCCTAATATGCAATTATCAAACGGTACATGTGTTATCATAGGAAAGTTAAAAGGTAAATTTGTCTTCATAGTAATCTTATGCTCCTCTAATGTAAAAACAAAAACTAATAGTATCTTTAAGTAATAATAAAAAAACAGCAATAAAATGTCAATAATAAAAGGAAAATATTATGTGAATTAAAAAAATATTTTATAAATGTAAAAGATGATGAAAATGTTTATTAATATAGGAACCTGACAGGAATAAGGCATATTTTTAAGGGCAGGATATAGTCACATTATAGTCATATAGAAACTCTAATATCATAAAAGTGCAATTGCTAGAGAGCTCTTGACTTTAGCAACTGCACTGATTTTATAATAATAGAGGGAGTAATTTGTCTGATGTAGACTCTATTGAATATTTTATTCACCATCTCCCTCCAACCATCCCCAACTATAAATATTTGGTTAAGTGATTTAAGTTCTCATTCTTATTTACTTTACATGTTAATTTGCAATACTACTATATTTTCGAATCGCTTTTTTAAAAACGATTCTCGCTCCTCCAAAAAATAAAATAGGTGCTACTATCCCCCATATTTGTGTTCCAATATTCAGCCTTCCCAGAACAAACAGAGGTGGAAAATTTGAAACAATAAATATAGGAATAATAAACGTACCAAAAAATTTTAATGCTTTAGGATAAATTGCCATTGGCATCATATTAAAATTGGATAATCCTGAAACTATCTGACTAATTCCTTCACTTTTAACAAACCAAAAAGACAGTAAAGGTGGTAACAAAAGAATACTGTAAAGCATAACAACTCCAAGTATAATGTAAAACACATAGCCTGCTATAATGAAAGGCTCTGTTGATAATTGAAGTGTTTTCCATGCATTTGATACCATAATAACTCCTGCAATAAAGTTTGGAATAGGTACTGCAAGATCTATTGTAGAAACTGTAAGATAAAACTGTAATGAAATTGGTTTCGTAATTGCAATATCTAGGCTTCCATCATAAACACTATTTTGTAGATTTGTAAAATTGAACATAAATAATGCACCATAAACTGCAGAAATAATAAAAAATGTACCAGTAAACATAGTAATCGCTTCTGGTTTCAGTCCGTCCACAATCATATCAGTATTATATACTACAACTGTATATAACAACTTCGAGAATAAGATTAAACTTTCTACTATTAAAATTGTAAAAAAACTAGTACGATACTCCATTTGACTCATAATATACCGTTTTGTAAACAATCCCATCAATTTTAAATGCTTTGTAAATTCTTTCAATACTTATCCCCCTACCGCAACATATTGTAGCAAACCACGTTTCCACAAAGATCTAGTTAATACTCCTAGCACGAAAATCCATATAATCTGTATTCCGATTCCCTTTAATGCTGCCATTAAACCGATTTTCCCAGTAATTATATTGACCGTGAAATATACCATGTACTGGAAAGGAAGCAATTGAAAAACTTGAATGATCGTTTCTCCAAAAATATCAATTGGAAAAATCGCACCACTCATCATATCAATTAAAAACCGAGCACCAAAGAAAATTCCCCATGCATCTGTTATCCAAAAGGAAAGCATACTTAAACAACAGAAAACGTAAAAACTCAAAATCAAAGCCAATAGTATTGCTACTAGAAAGAGTACAATCCTTTCTATGCTCATTGCTATATGAATTTTCCAACTAAAAACAACCAGTACAATAAAAATAAACGCCAGAATAAGCTCCATATGTATTGCCTTTTGCCCAATAAAACTGAATAGTTTATATAACAAGTAGTTAAAAGGCTTGATAATATATTTGCTAAGTCCTCCAGTTTTTACGTCTGCCGATATTTCATTTTCCACTCCTGTTTTTAAAAATTTTGCAATCATTTGTGAGAGGATTGTATACAAAATCATTTGGCTTAATGTGTATCCATATACTATTTGTTTTTGTGAATTATCAAAAATTGCAATCCACAAAAACGTTTGTATGATCATAGGAAAAAAGGCGCTAAATAATACAAATATAAAATTCAATCGGTACTCATATGCACTCTTCATTCCCATTCTAAAACAGCAAAAATATTTTTTCATACTTAAAACTCCAGTCTTGCTATTTACCGGTAAAGTAATTCAATTCCTTTTTCTACTGGAATATCCGAAATACTTATGTCTTTAATATTAAGTTTTTGGGTTACATAACCGATAAATTCATGCAAGTTTTCTCTATTGACTTCCATTGTACAATTCAGTCCATCTTTTTTTGTAATTACACCAAATTTACCTAACTTCATATCGTCTATTTCGCTTGATAGTTCTAAATTTACAATTTTGATGTCCTTAAACATATAATTAACATCGCTTAAACTTCCATCATAGAGTTTTTCCCCACCGTTAATTACAATAACTCGTTCACATAAATCCTCAATATCTTTCATATAATGACTAGTAATCATTACAGTTGTTTTATATTGTTCATTCCAGTATCGAATAAAGGAACGAATTTTTTTTTGGGACACTAAATCTAAGCCTATAGAGGGTTCATCTAAAAATATTAATTGCGGAGAATGAATTAAAGAGGCTATTAATTCAAGTTTCATCCTTTCACCTAGTGATAAACGTCTAACCTGTACATTTAGCAAATGTTTTACATCTAAATATTCTGTAAGTTCGTCTAAAAGCATTTTGCATTTTCTTTCATCTACTTCATAAATGTATTGGTTTAATCGAAATGTTTCTGAAGCAGGTAGGTCTGGCCATAACTGACTTTTTTGCCCTAACACCATAGAATACTTCATTTTAAATTCCTTCTGCCGCTTCCATGGACAATATCCCAAAACATGTACTTCTCCGCTAGTCGGATATAAAATTCCACTCAACATTTTTAATGTTGTTGTCTTCCCTGCTCCATTTGGACCTAAAAATCCTATAATATCACCACTATCAATATCAAAACTTATATTTTTTACAGCTTCTTTAGTTTTTTGTTTTCTAACAAGAAGATTTTTAAGTGAGTGCTGAAATCCTTCCTTTTTTTCATAATATGTAAACACTTTATTAAGATTTTTGACTGATATCGCATTCATGCATCTCACCTCGTCTTATTAGTTTGCTGCTGAATATAGCTAAACAAAGACAATATATCGGGAAATTTCGTCATGTCCAATTTGTCATCTTCAAATATGATATTGAATTCATCTTCTACTTTTACAATTAAAGAAATAAAATCAATTGAGTTGATCCCCATTTCTTGTAAACTAGTGTTTAAGCTTATCTCATTATATTGATTATTCAATTGATGAAAAATCCTTGCTAATTTTTCAAATTCCGGGTTCTCTACAACTACTTTTTCTGTAATGTTTTCTGGCATAACTGTAAGTTCTTGAATGTGCGATTTCAGAAACTTTCTATCTATTTTTCCATTGATTGTATATTTTAATTCTGTTATTTGCACAAACTTAAAGGGAATCATATATGCCGGAAGTTTTTTACTCAAGAACGATTTAAGTTCTGTTTGATCCAACTTGTTTTCGTATACATAATAACAAATTAAACCATGATCTCCTTCTGGAAAGCATATGCATTGAAGTTCAGAATCATAGCTGCAAATAGTGTTTTCTACCTCTTCTATTTCCACTCTATATCCCCGTATTTTTATCTGATTGTCTAACCGGCCAATACATTCAAGCTCTCCATAAGAATTCCTCTTACAAAAATCTCCTGATTTATAGTATCTGACTTTTCCATCAGAGGAAAAGATAAATTTTTCATCTGTAAGCTCTTGATTATTATAGTATTTCTCTGCAAGACATTCACCTGAAATATATAACTCTCCTGTATCCTCTGTATCCCCTACAAGTTTATATGAAACATTCTTCATAGGCTGTCCAATGTGAACACGGTTACTTTCTGTCAAATCAGCTATAAAGCACCAAACAGTCGCTTCTGTTGGTCCATACATGTTATATATCTTTGCTGATGTCTTGTTTTGAAGCTCATGTAATAAATCAGAAGGGAAAACTTCTCCTCCAACCAAAAGTACTTTCACTTTAGACAAACATGTTAAATTTTTGTCATATTCTCTAAGCATACGCAACCGTGATGGAGTCATTTGGATAACATCTGCACAATACTTTTCTATATAATAACTGATCATTTTAGGATTTGACTCTATTCCATCTGCTGTTAGAACAATAGATAAACCACAATGTAATGCATAAAATGCTTCTAATACAAAAATATCAAACGAAACTGTTGTTAGGCAAAGCATTCTCGAAACATCTTTTAAATCAATCGCTTCATCCAAACCATCAAAAAAATTTAGAATAGAGTGATTAGTTATAACAACTCCCTTCGGATTCCCTGTTGATCCTGATGTATATATTCTATATACATATTTGCCACTTTGGGGTTCAATGTAAGATTTTTTTGTTTCGCAAAGCTTTTCGATTTGAACTGTCGTTTTCCCATAGAAGTGTTCCTTATTAGATTCGTCTGTAATAAGAACACTTATATCACTATCTTGAATGATATAGTGAATTCTATCTTCAGGCATCGTCACATCTAAAGGAACATAACTAATTCCAAGCATATTAACTGCAAGAATCGATGCAATTAAATCTGGCGAACGACTTAACAAAATACCTACCGCAGATTGGGTATCATCTATATAATTTTTAAGATTTGTTGCTATTGCAATTACACGATTGTTGAGCTCAAGATAACTAAGTTGTTTTTGTTCTGTACATATTGCTACCCTATCAGGATACCTCTTTACTGATTCATAAAAATTGGTATATAAACTATTTCGCATTTTCTTCACCTATTTGTCCTGCAATAATGAATAAACATAATCTGTCAACGATTTAACACTCTCTAATAAATCCGTATTTAACTTTTCTTCTGGAATTGCAATTTCAAATGCATCTTCAATCATAATTATCAATTCTAATGCGTCAATAGAACTATACCCATACTCTTCCAGGAACAAATTCTCATTACTATCTAATTCCTCAACTTTTTTGTCTAACTGCAATAATTCTATAAAAATTTTCTTTATCTCATTCTCAATGTCTTCATATTTAAATTTATTCATTTTTTTCTCCTAAACTGTAATTATATTTATGTACACTTGAACTTTCTTTACATTAGATCTTTTTTATTTTGATGCTAAATTAAGTTCTAAAAATACTTTATTTTATATATTGAAATCTATCTAATAATGTAGCGACAACCTCCTGATCATCCTGGTTTGCACGACCAAAAGATTCTAAAACTACCCAGCCAGCAAATCCATGATCCATAAGTTGCTTATATACTTTTTGAAAGTCAATCAAACCCTTGCCCGGTTCTACAAATTCTGTAATAATACCCCTTAGCCTTCTTATTTTTACGTCAGAAAAATGTACAATTTGAATTCTGTCTTTCAAACAAGATATCCAACGTTCTGGCATCCCAGAATAAATAGAATTGCCTGTATCTAAGCATACTTTTAAAGCCGGCGAATTTATTTTTTCAATAAAGCTCAACACATCATTTGGATAACATAATATTCCGCTAATACTATTTTCCAAACAGATTATAACATCTCTTTTTTGAGCATAATCTGACAAGGCGGTGAAAAAATTCATTTCATTTTGTACGGCTTCTTTATAGCCTACAAACTGCATGTTTTTTTCGTCACTACAGTGCATAGAAATATAAGGAATTTCTAAGAAAGAAGCTACATCTATCATTTTCTTAACAATTTGGACAACTTGCATATTCAAGGTTCCGGAGAGCGTCCAAAATTCTTGTCCGCTTAGCAAAGTTGTAGACATAGCCATAATTTTCATCTTATTCTGTTTGAGTAGCTTTAAAACATTTTCTAAAGACGCAGGAGTGCTTTCCATACTGATAGCTCCACTTTGTGTAAATCCTGCCTCAAAGAAATTTATATTAGATTTCTTTAGTACGTCAATGATATGTTCCATTGAAGTTTCCCCTTCAATTCCACCCTTAAATATAAATGTTGATGGTAAAATCATATCATTCCTCCTTTCTAAGCATGCTGTATGCATGTGGGATCTGCATATCCAGTATTTCCGTAATAATTATAAGTCGCCGCAATACATCCCCCCTTGCAACTATTATATTCTTTACATTTGGAACAAGGTTCTTTTGTTTTTAAATATTCTTCTCTCTCTTTAATAAACTGAATCTTTTTTGAAAACTTTTCTTCCATTCCTTGAACTGATTCTTCTTTTATATTCCCACAATGAAAGTCCTTTATATTTACGAGCCCTGTACATCCGGTAATATCTCCATATGCCGTAATTACAATACTATTTTTAAATGCAGGACATCCATGAAATGGATCATATTGTACATATAAAGAAATATTATTTGAAGTTACTACTCTCGTCTTAGGTATTTTTAAGCTCTCTCTCCAGAGGCATCCCGGTAAGACTAATTCTATCGAAAGATTCTTTTGAAGTTTCGTATTTTTATATTTTTTTACCCATTCACTGACGATATAATATATCTTCATATAATCGTCTTTTTCAACATTATGGTTTACATTTTGTTGCTTTTCAACAACATCAATGAACCTGAGTAGCTGCACCCTACTCAAATTCATTTTTTTTGCAAAATTCAAAAGTTCTATAACCGTACTCTCATTTCTGCTTGTTATGACACTATTAATTCCGATCCCATCATAATTTAAGCTTTGTAATAATTGGATACCTTTTTCTGCTCTTTCAAAAGTCCCCTTTACTCCACGCATTTCGTCATGTATCTCTTTATTGCTCGAATCAATAGAAATTTGAAAACGGTCTATCATCGTAATAACTTCTGCTATTTTACTTAGTTCTTTTTCGATCAGCGTTCCATTACTAACGAGATAAATTTGTGTATCTCTATACGATTTAATATATCTGATTAAATCATATATAAATTCACATAATAACGGTTCTCCGCCACTGATATCAAAAATCCGTACTCCCATACCATATAGTTTATCCACTACCATTTTGTACTCTTCAAAGGTTAATTCCTCTTTCATACGTTCTTGTACTATTGGCTTATGAGCACCTGAGTAACAAATCGCACACTTTAGATTACAACGCATTGTTGGATATAAAAATGCTCTCTTAGCATCGTTATGAATCATTCTACTAATTCCCTTTCTCTAATTATTTTGTTGCATTTTAACTTTCCCAAGCTGAGTTTTTTCCAACTTATCTGTGAACGAAATGATCTTGGGAATTTTTATTGGAGGGAGAAATCTGCTGCAGAATTTTTTTAGGTCATCCGCATCTATATCTTCTTGTACTACAACGAGAGCCTGAATGGCTTCTCCGTACCTTGGATGCTTTACTGATCTAACTAGAACCTCCTTTACGCTCTGATGCTTTTTGATAACTTCTTCGATTTCAAGAGGATTAACCTTGACTCCGGCCAAATTTATCATTCTTTTTTCTCTTCCTTTAATATAGATATATCCTTCTTCATCTATATCAACAATATCACCCGTGTCATACCATTCACCTTGGAAAAGTTCATCTCCAACATATCCAATTCCTCTTCCCTTGCTTTTTATGAGTGAAATTCCATCTATAATTTTGATTTCTACTCCAGTCAAAGGTTTCCCTACTGACTTTATATTGCTTTCCAGATCATCGCAGAGATTAATCGCAATGGTACCGCTTTCTGTACTGCCATATTCTTGATGTATCACTTTTCCTGTGATATTGTAAAATTCACGTGCGATATCGGAATCCAGCTTTGCACCCGCAGATATACATATTCGAAGATTATCCAAGTTGTACTTTTTCTTTTGTAATATTCGATTAAATAATCGGTACATATATGGAACACCATGAAAAACTGTAATCTTTTTATCCTGCAAAATTTCCAGCACCTTGCGTGGCGTAAATTCATTAACGACTTCAATGCACGCACCAATACAAATACCTTCTATCAAGCAGCTTCCCAGTGCATAAGAATGATAAAAAGGAGTCACACCCATTAATGTATCTTCTTTTGTAATACTTACAGTTCTTTGGTAATTTTGAAAAGCTTCAAATAAACTTTCATGTGTTAGAATTACACCTTTAGGCCGTCCCACTGACCCCGATGTATAAAGTATTAATGCAACATCTGTAAGCATAATATCAATAGAATGAACTAAATTATCTACATTATCTTCATTAATAATATCAGAAAATAAATCATCTGTTATCTTTTCCAACTCATTAACGCAGATCCCCTTCACATGAATATCATTCGCAAGGGCGGTTAATCGAATTGAATTTTCATCAATAATTTCATTAATATCGTATGAAAGTTTTGGATCAGCAATTACTGGAACCCTTTTTGCTAACATCGCCCCAAACAATAACACAATAAATTTGTGCGAATTAGGGAGCATGATTAAAATTTTATCTGAACTGTTTGATTGTTTTTGCAAGTAAGAAGCCATATTACATATTTGCATCCATAGTCTCTTGTAACTAACTTCGTTGTCACCTTCTCTCATACATATTTTATTAGGCATGGTTCTAACATTTTGTAATAGCGTACTAAAAATAGTCATTCCCTAATTCCTCCACCTTTTTTAAACATGCCTCTAAAGTTTCCTCACTGTTTAGAATACTACTAATCATTTTTGCTAATTGTTGAATATGATTAGACTGAAAAATATTTCTTCCGATTGCGACTCCCGAAAAACCATATGTAATTGCTTGATCAATTCTTGTCAATAATTCTTTTACATTATTTGAATAATTTCCACCTGCCAAAACTGTATGAATTCCTGTATTGGAAATGCAATCTTCCAAATTTGCTAAATCGCCATTATAGCTGATTTTTACTATATCAGCTCCCATTTCTTGCGCTACTTTTATAAGGTGTGATGTAGTATTGGGATCATTTTCTGCCCCTTTTGCATACATCATGGCCAATAATGGAATTCCCCACTTTTCACACTCATTTGAAACATATCCAAAATCTTTCAACATCTGCGCTTCGTCTTCTCCGCCCAGATTAACATGAATCGATATTCCATCAACACCATACGTCAACGCCTCTTCTACCTGTGTAACCAGCACTTTTTTCTCACTATATGGAGCAAGAGCTGTAGAAGCTGATAAATGCATTATATAACTATATGAACCATATATATTTTCCTCTATTAGTTTTTTAATTGTCCCCTTATGAGCAATAACAGCATCTACTCCGCCGCTCGCAGCTAACTTTACAGTATCACAATACGAATTTATTCCCTTTATTGGACCAAGGGTAATCCCATGGTCAATTGGCAGCAAAAAAGTCTTATCTGAATTATAATTAAAAAGACGTCCCATTCTAATTTTTTTACTCATTACGCACCTCTGACACTCATTTATTCTTCTTCTAAAAACTCATCTATTTTAATTCCAACATGCCTTCCGCCTTCGCAAAAATATGCTAATAATTCATCTCCAATTTTTATGGCTGAGGCATTATGCACTTTCCCCTTTGGTCCTAAAATACGAATGTGCCAATCATCCTGAACGATTACATTAATCCTTTTTCCAGACTTTGATTCCACTTCAATCTTTAGTAATGGCCGTATTTCCATTTTTTTCCTTCCGACACTTACCGCTCGTCCTCTTCCCTCTGTATTTACAGCCATTACTTGCATACCTGATTTCAGTTCTGATAAATATATGGTTTCATCAAAAAACCATGTATATGAATGAACTGCCCCCGCATTAACTCGAAATGGTCTTAATTCCATATAAGGGAGATGATGAGTTTCTGAACTTATCAATATTCCTCCTGTTGAAGTGGATCCGATTAACATTCCTTCATTCTTATCTAAAATTGACGTTGTATCAACGCATACTCTGCATCCCATTCCAATATGTTTAATATCTACTACTTTTCCGGTTTCTAAATTTAACTGCACCTGATTTGCTTTTTCGATCAGTTTACTCATCTCCTCTATTTCCATCATTTCCCGTGATGTAAAAATAATGCCGTCACTTCCTTTTTCCATAACCCCAAATACTATTTCAGCGTCTTGCACATTATTTACAAATTTCATTAATACACAATTCTTTTTTTGAAATGCCGCGATAAGCAATTCAAGCGGAATATTTGTCGTTTCATAAAACAACACACATACATAATCATAAAAAGCGCCGTTTTTATAGACATATTCTAAATCATCTTTGTTTGTAATTACTTTAAATAATGCGCTTGGTAAGCCTTTTTCTTTTGCTTCTCTTAAAATTTCTTCGTTTTCTGAAAATATAATTACATCTTCTAATTCATCCAACTGTTCTATTTTCTCTACATGAACAGCAATCGACATTCTTTTTGGCAATATTTCTTTTTTATACAATTCAGGACGAATTAACAAATGATCAAAATTTTTTTCAAATACCAGACTTAAAATATTATTATCTAATTCTAAATCTCTTGCATCAAACCAAACTTCTCTCTTCTTCATAGCAATATTTCCTTTCTAAGTGAACAACTTGTCATAATCAATCTCTTTTAATAGATACCTGCACATATGAACGATTTCCTCATCTTTATGCTTTTTATAAAAATATGAAAAAGCTTTCTTTAACTTTTCGTTCAAATCATAGCGATAATGTGAAATATGATAATTCACGCACTGATCGGAGTAAATAATAGGATACTTTTTGCATAACCGATATCCCAATTCAAAATCCTCGCAGCCCCATTCCTTTCCTAAATTTTCGTCAAACCCACCTGCCTCTATCACCCATTCTTTAGGGCAACAGAAATTCCCTCCTGTCATACCTATCCAATGATATTTGCTTTCTTCTCTTTCTAAAATTTTATGAATTGTTTCTTCCATAAACGAAGTAGTCTTATACCTTGCAATTTTTCTTTCAAAATCATTGAAAATGTCTTCAACCGATATACATCTTTTCTTAAAATTGTCCATTTTCCTGCTTTCATCTATTGTTTCATATAGAATACCTTTAGATGGATCTTTAAAATAAGCCAATGGAAAAATATCAATTATTTTCCCATGTACACATCTTGGACACTCCTTTTGAAGTAGTACATGATTTTTCAAATATTCAGGGGAAAGTATTAAGTCATCATCAACGAAAATCACAATATCTCCTTGTGCTTTACCAAGACCTTCGTTTCTGGCTGCCGATCTCCCGTTATTGTCAGATAAATGTAATCCCCTTATTCTAAAGGGGAAAGATTGCGTTTCTAAATACTCTTTTGTTCCATCTGAGGAATTGTCGTTTACCACTATTACTTCAAAACTGCTTCTGTCAATGGCTTGGAAGTTAATGGAAGCTAAGGTCAATTTTAATCTAGGAAGTTTATTGTATGTAGGAATTATCAAACTAATCATCTTTTTGCCTTCTTGTATCTTTTTGAATAATGTAGGAAGAAGCAGTACACCCTCCATACTTACCTGCTTGTTCTATATGTTTAGATAATTGTTGTTTTAAGTACAACCGCTTTTCACTTTTCCAAAGATCCACTAAAGTTTTTTCGTATAAATTTCCAAGCGATAAGGAAGGATCATTCTTCATTGAAGCACAACCATATACGTTAAGTTTAGGATCTATATACAATTCTTTTAGCTTTATGCAGGCAGCACATTCGTGTATCTCAAGCATAATGTTAGGAGTTGCGAGGATTTTTTCTAAAACAGCTTTTCCATATGAATCATTCAAACAATGCTTGTATATCTTGATTGTAAGATATAATTTTTCTGAATAGTTTGGGAAAATATCTAAAATTCTATCCAAAGCTTTTAAATATCTAAAGCGGAAATTCTCATCATTTTCTTTACGATTTCCTACCATGATCACTGGTGAATACTTCACTGATATTGCTCCAAAACGATAGGCATAATCAATCATTTCGTCTATTGTATCAACATTTTCTTCTGTAACAGTGCAGGAAATACTAACCGGAAGTCGTTCTGAAAACTTTTTAATATTTTCACATACAGTATCATGGTTAATTCCAATTCTAGTTCTTTCATTTATTTCTTTATCAAACGAATCCAAAGATATGTCTACTGCAAATCCGCTTTCATATAACGCTTTTTCTATATTTTTTGAATAGATGGTCCCATTTGTTGATACAAAATACATCGGCAAGCCTTGCCGAACTAAAATTTTTTTATACTGCATGCCGAATCGTTCTGCGGGCAACTGCAATTTCAGCAGGTTTTTCAAATCATTGAAATATTTAGCTGGAATAACTTTCTTATATTCCTTCATTTTGCTCAAAATATCAACTATATCTTTTCTTATAAGAGGTTCTCCCCCTTGTAACACAATAAAATTCCCTCGAATATCAACAATTTGTTTTATAGTATTTAAAACATCTTCTGTGGATACTTCATCAACTTGTTTATTTAAACTTTCTCCTCTACAACAATATATACACTTTAAATTACATCGATTAGTAATATCGAATACTGACATTTCAATTTTCCTCCATGACACTTTTAAAAAATCGTTTTTCATCTTCCAGCAGAGATAAGACCGACTCATTTAATCTATTAAGACTCTGTTGCGATAATCGACGAGAAATTTTTATTAAGATATAAACAATGTTCTGCCATCGATATATAAATTCTTGCACTTTTTCTTTATATACAGTGCCAACTCCAGATGGATATTCATCAAACGCCTTAAGTAACATTTTACGAGCTGGTATAATAGAATCAAATTGTATTTTAAAGCATAAGCTTGGTATTTGTTCATAGATTTCCTTTTCTGAAAACAATTCTGGGAGTCTCCTTAAATCATTAGCAAAAATGGATAGCTCTTCGTCCTCAAAATTATTTGATTCTATATGAAATTTTTTATTATTCGTTGCTTGTATTTTAGAAATTTTTTCACTTTCTAACGATATAATTGTTTTTTTAAAAGCAGAAAACGCGTTCCAAAATACTTCTTTTTCGATTTCACCTACAAATAATGAACTGGGGTGTGTTGGAACAAAGCAGTCACTAATTATATAACCATTTTTAGTAACATCTAAAATAACTATAAAATGCTTATTTGTATATCCGGTTTGATAACTAGAACTGTAATTTAAATAGTTTGTCATAACCGCAACTAAGACAGGCCGGAAGCTATCCACCTCATTTTTTATATAATTTCGAAACTCATTCTCATTTTCTTGATATTCAATAATTTGGTTTTTGATTTGGTTTTTTAAAAAGAATTTTTTATAAATTTTACCGAATTCATTTGTTAATCGAATATCTGATAAACCTTGTCCTTCTTCAAAACGGTAATGTGTTTTAAAATAGCCACCATTAAAAAAGAGATTTGATGATTTGATGTTAGGGTTATAATAATTTACAACATTTGCTAAAGACGAGAACTGACAATGTACACCTTGATCTGTCTGATATAAATCTTTTAACTTTTGCATTTTGAGTCCTTTATCTTTCTTCTATTTTTCCTATTTTCAACGATTAGTTAGTTTTATTAACTCAAGGATGAAAACTATATATTTTTTATATATGAATCTAAAAAGTGGATCGGTATATCAAAATTTTTAGCTCCATTAAATATAATATCAGCATATATTTTTGTTGAAATAGAATATTTTTCTTCTTGATACTTTGCAGACTCTATAAAATAGGTAGCAATGTCATCCATTTTCATATTAAATTCTTTCATATTTCGTTTTATACGTCTATAAAGCCTTAATTCAATATCTGTATCAATGAAAATTTTTAATTGCAGTATTTCTCTTAGTTTATTAATGGAAAAAATATTTACACCTTCTACAATAATTATTTTTGCACTCGTCTTCGTAGCCTTCTTTAAATCCACCAAAAGAGCGTCGTAGTCAACTGATTCTAAGCTGTTCCAATCATCGTACTCCCTTTGTGTCAATGGCGAAATCATTTTAGGAAGTTTGTTTTTAAAATAACGGTCAGCACAAATCAATATAACCTCGTTTTTTTTATATAGTTTTACAAATTGTTTGCAAAAAAAAGATTTTCCACTTCCAGATCCACCTGACACTCCAATTATTATTTGCTCCATAGTTTTTCTCCCTTTCACTTATATATCAAACTAATAAATATAAGTATGAAAAACTCCTTACATACTTTTAGTAATTCATTACGAGTTCTCATATCAATTATCATTTTAATTCCATTTCAACCTTATCATTAAAATTAATTATAGAATTAATATAATAGAATAGTTGGTATATCAGTTTCTTTCTTATACTTTGCATCCATCTAATAAACTGATAGTCAGTCCCTCATTGGTAACGCTCACTTTGGGGAATACACTATTTCAAATCACGGATGTTCTGATCAAGACGAATTTTGACAATGCTGTTTATCTTTCCATAAATAAAAAATGCGCTCAATGTAATCCTTATTATGTATACATAATTGAAAGCGCATACGATTTTCTACGATTGCCTATTATATCCAGACTATTCGTTTATTTATCATTCTTTTTTTCATTTTTCTTTTTTGCTAAAATAGTCTTAATATCAGAATCTGGAATAATCTCGTGAAATCCCCAGTAGGTAGGCCATCCATCCCCTTGTTCTGCTGTATACTCACTTACCTTTGCAACTTTTGTTAATAAAATTTTTTTCAAGTCCATATTAGCTTCCTCATTTCTTTTTAATATGTAAAAATAATTAATTATCATATTAGTTTATTACCCATTTTTCTTCAATATATTTGACTTAATCTGTCATTTTTCGTGCTTATTCTGTACAGGAAGATTGAACATAACGTAAGAAAACGAAGTAAAATCTTCTATTGAAAGTTCTGAGGGATTTCATAAATACAAGTTTCGTTACGTTATTTGTTCTGAAATCATATTTCCTTATCATCAGGCTGGACAAAATACTCTACATTTTCTTGAAAATCATAATTTAAAATGAGGGGGAGAATACTTTATGACAGGGTGATATTGTCGAGATTATTTGACACATTTCTATCAAGGACATAACTGACTGTCAGCTCCAAAACCTCATCAGAGTGTCCACGATTTATCATAGAAGGAAGCCCTTTCTTGGCTGAGCAGATCGTCCGGTTTTTTCGGTAGCTGAGGGAATATCTCCAGATGAGTACCCTTAATTTTTCTACTGTCATCCGCTCCATATTGTAGCAGTAATAGAGAGACTCAGTCTTCATCCGTCCCATATGCTCTCACATCGTACGTTATCATGGCAGTAGCCTCCGACACTGTTCGCGCTTTGTGGGCTAACACCAAGCATACGGCAACAGGATGTGATTTTACCCTTGATCCTACCGTCCTGTGTTTTAAAAGCCAAAAAGATCATTTGTTGTTTTTTACTGTATTCCGGTGGCTAGCGGACTAAAAAGCGTCGCCCTCCTCTAAAAATTGGTTTCCTCCTTCAAACTGCGGATTTCTTTTTCCTGCTCCTTTACACGCTAACACAGCATAATAATACCTTCTGACATTCTTAATGCACTGGTAGAGGTATGAGAATATTTCCCAATATCAAATTTACTAGCCCAGGCTTCTTTCAGTCAGGTATTGATAGTTCCTTCCGCGATTCCTAATTCTTTAACACCGCCGATTTTTTTCGGCTTAACTGTCTGTACTTTGTATTCATGGTCATATTTACATTCCACTTTGAGTACCCTCTTCTTCTCTTGATTTTATTATGAAATCCTCGAGAAAAAACTGCCAACTTTTTATTCCCCACCAAAGGGAAGGCTGACGACAAAGCAGGCTAAACATTATGCACAAGAAAAGAGTGCGATGTTCAGCCTGTTTGTTGTCCGTGATCCCCCAATGGGCCTGTTCCTTGGCACACGACTTTACTTTCAAAATGTAGTGTGTTATACGCTCTGACGGCGTCGCCGCAAAAAAGCATTGACAACATGGAGGCTAAGTCGTTTGAAGTAGCATGAAAACATAACTATAATTGCATGACAAAACTACAAACACAGAACCGGTTTCATCAGCAGACAGGGTGTATATAAAAATCCCCAGCCCCCATCCCACACTCCGACTAGTGGACAATGTGTCCGAAGTTGTAGTCACACCCCTGAAAGAACAGAAATTTTTTCTCTCAAAATTGGAATGAGCGGAAACCCATTTTAGGACTTTCCTACCTTGATTGCCTATCAGCAAAGACGAACAAGATGTATATGACTCTTTCTTGATAAGTTTTAATTTTATATTTCTTCTGTCGGCAATCTTTTGAAACACCTCTACCACATACAAGTAATGTGCCTCAACTGGTAATAAAACCAATTAGTCATCTGATTGTATTTGCTTTATTGCTCCTTGCAACTCCGATAGTTCTAATAAATTGACTGCTACATAAAAGAAATTTTTCTACCCACCCCTATTATAGTTAGAAAGTAAGTAAAAACATTTGTCTTTTTTCCTGATGTCCAAGATTCTATTGCTCAATACCTATGCTTTCCGCCTTTTCTAAATCTGCTTTTTGGCTCCTATGCGTGATAAAAGAGTCATATTCATCAATGTGCTGATATTTTTCTCATGGATATTTTTAACACTCATAGCAGTATTAAATCTCTCCATGTATCAGACTATATTTCGCAATCATGCATGATTGATTACCATTACCGCAACCGCCCAGTAATTTCCTAAAAGCATAGGACATAGTCCCATGAGACGCATAAAATGTGAAACACATTTTCTATTTACATTCAGTCCTTGGTTTTCTAAAATTTTGACAATACACAAAGAACCATAGCGTCCTCTATGTTCCTTAAATCTTTTCTTGATTTCTTCGCAAAATACCTGATTTTCTATATCTCCAGCAGATGATTTATGTGAAACATACTTATAATAGCCAGCTCATGAAACAATTAGGTTTTTTCATACCTTTTTGATGTTTAAAGTATTTTGACGTTCTTTGATATACAGTCCAAAAAAAATCTGTTTATATCTGAGCACACTACGTTCCAATTATTACCATTATATTAATTTAATTACAACTTAATAGTACCATTATTTATATAAATACTACATCTTTAGTTCGAAATTACCCATATCCATTATTATTTCACTTATATTACTTAATCCGTTTTACTACATAAATTGAATATCGTTTATAACGTGCCCTTCTACTAATGTCACAGAATCTTTTACTTTCTCCAAAATTAAAATATTATAGTAACTCTTTAGAAACAAAAAAACACTTGACTGTCCATTTAAAAAAACGAAGTAGAGTCAAAAATCAATCACTTGCGATTCGTTCATATATTATTGAAATGATAACGTACACATTTTTGATTATATAAATTACCTTCTGTCTAAACCGGAACATGGAAGCGCACTTAATGCCGTAGCTTTTTGAAGGAATATCTTATTGAATATAATTTAGAAATAGATATTCCTTTCCTCTTATCATTTGATAATATAATCCTTTACAATTCTATCCTAGGACTTGGGATAACTGTTTTTATGCCTACATACAAGACGAAAACTTTCACTAAAAATATGTTTATATCAGCATAAAATTCCGTACGCGATTTGTTATTTTATGAATTTGCTATTTTATGAATAAGTTCAATAATCTCCAATAGATACTTTCTGTCTCTGTCAGATAAACTACTTAAAAAGGAATTCATTTCGATATTCAGTTTCTCCTTACTTCTCCCAAAAAGAATATAATCTGTATCAACCTCTAGAGCTTCTGCTAATTTGCATAGAGTGTCCGCCGAAAATCCTTTTGCTCCAATTTCTATTTCATACAAAAACTTAGATGAAATTCCCGCTTTTTCTGCTAAATTTTCCCTTGTATATCGTTTTCTTTCTCTTAATAAACGGATTCTATTTCCCACTTCATAATAATTACTTCTCATTTGTATCACTCCAAGATCATATTACTTGTTTCCAGCAATTTCATAAATGAACAATAGGTATATTATTTCCTTCTATTGTACTAAATGCATTACTGCATCTTCACATATATGCTATAAGAAATATAAATATGTAAAATTAACATAAGAACAAAGAAATTCATTAATAAAAGTTATTGCATATGGATAATATAGAAGCCCTTCAAATTAAACATATTACCTATTTTCCTGTTTAATGTAAACGCTCAATAGCCCGTATTTATGATAAATCTTTTTCTTTCCATAAAATAAACCTCCAAACTGGTATCTATACATCAGTTTGAAGGTTTACACAAACTTTGGGGTACTCTCTGAAAGCTTGCAATAAACATTACAAAACCAACTGTGTTTATCTACTGGATCTTCTCCTTGAACTTGATACAAAGCAGGATAGTTCCTGTAGTTTTGACTGTTTATACTGTTCAATGAACAAATGAGCAGTACCATATCTTTTACTCATATATTTTTCGGAATTCGTGGATCCACGTATTAATTGGCAACCTTATTTCAGTAAATTTCTCTTTAATAGAAACCATTTCACGTTCAAATGTGTAAAATCTTTGTAGATCAAGTGAAGATTCTGCAGATATCACAGTATATCTTCTTTCTTTATGATCACATTAATTTTATCATTTATGAGATGAAAATACTACACCTGTAACCAAAATGCGTGAAAGACCTTCTCCGCATCGAAATCAAAAAAATAATTCTCCAGCAATTAAACCATTAATTTCCTATTACCCAGACAAGGGCTTTTCTTACATTAAAATATTTACACAAATTTTATATTCCAACAACATATATTGTAATATTTTGGAACTTTTCTATGTATTATTATATTAAATTTTGTTACTAAAATTATCTTTATCAATTATATATCGTGTAATTGTTTCTATATCCGGTTCTATAATTGATATATCTTTTACTTCACATTGCCTTGCTACATATTCCATTAACTCTATATTACTCACTTTGTTTATATCATATTCCAAGAGAATTTCATTCTCTAACATTGTTAGTACATTTACACCTGGAAAAGAAAATGAATTTATATTAACCCATGGATTCTTTCTTACCTCAAATCGAATTCGTTTTGTTTTTATAAAAGTTCTTTGCACTTGTTCAATATCATCGTCTATAATAATTTTCCCTCTATTAATCAGTAACATTCTATTACAAAGTGTTTCAATATCTTGAAAATCATGCGAAGTTACTATGACTGTCATTTTTCGTTCTCTATTCATTTCCTTTATAAACTTTCTAATACTTTGCTTGGATTCACTGTCCAGCCCAATAGTCGGTTCATCCAGATAAACAATTTTTGGATTATGAAGAAATGCCGCAGTAATGTTACATCTCATTTTTTGTCCGAGGGAAAGTTGGCGCTCTGGTATATTTAAGTAACTATCGATCCCCATAATTTGCTTACACTCATCTAGATTTTTTTGAAATTGTTTTTCCGGTATCTCATACATCTTTTGAAACAATCTATATGATTCAATAACTGGTACATCCCACCAAAGCAATGAACGATTGCCAAAAACAACACCTATTTCCTTATTATTCTCTATCCTCCTTTTATATGGTTCTCTTCCATTAACTTTTACACTCCCACTTGTTGGTGTTAAAATTCCTGAGAGCATTTTTATTGTTGTTGATTTCCCACTACCATTTGGGCCTACATATCCTACCGCCTCCCCTCTATATACGGAAAAATTAATATTATCTACAGCACGAATAGTTTTATATTCAGGGAAAAATATATCTCCCATCATTTTAACAAAAGTATCTTTATTTTTCTTTATTTGATATTCTTTAACCAAATTTTTTACTTCTATCTGTTTCTCTTGAGTATATTTTTTAGTTTCCTGTGCTTCCATAGACTTTTACCCCTCGTTTCCAAACAAAGAACGCAACACTTGCAACCAAAATAGTTATAATAAACATTGACACGGGAATATTTGCACTTCCTTTCCCACTAAAAAAAGCTGCCGGATAATATCCTACAAACCCAAATGGGAGTACAAATGTAAATACCCTCTTAATAGTTGTTGGAAATAAATGAAGCGGATATTTTGCAAAATCTCGGCATGTATGCACTAACTCCGCAATACTCTCCCCTTGAATAATCCAAAAATTCAAAGAATTAGAAATAGTATAAATTCCTGTATTAATTATTGTTCCACAAACAAAAAATTCTACTAAAAAAAATATATTTCCAACCGAAAAGGAGATATTAAGTTTATTTATTGCTAAGACTAACATTCCTATATAAACAAAAAAACTTATAATCGCTTGATAATGTTGAACTGATCCTAATACTTGAACAAATATTGAAACCGGACGTACATAGTATGCATCCATTCTCCCTTTCCTAACACCTATATCCAAACTCCAAATCCCATCAAAAAATGCCATACCAAAAGATTCAATTATTGCACACATCGAAAATAATAATACTATTTCATAAATTCCCCAACCTCCTAGTTCACCTATTATTCCCGAAATTGCTAATATTCCAATTAAGCCCATTATTTCTCTTAATAGCATAGAAATAAACATGATTATAGTATCTACAGGGTACTGTGTCATTTTAATTATTCCCAGTCGCATATATTCACATATCAACTTTAAATAAAAAATTAACCTTTTCATGGTTATCCTCCTTGTACAACTATGTTTCTAATAGCCTTTCGATAAAAAATATACAATAATAATCCTAATCCTATTATCCAAATTATTTGGGTCATAAAAACATATATAATTTCCTTTTCATTATATTTTCCCAAAAATAGATTAATCGGTGTTGAAACCATTCCTGCAAATGGCATATAATTAAGTATAACTGCAAGCCATTTGGGAAATAAAAAAAGCGGCACAATCCCTCCTGAAAGTAGCGCACATATCGCATTTTTTGTAAATACAAGTCCCCAATCGCTTAATGTATAAAAACTCAACAAACCAACTAAGCATTCTAAAAAAAACATAATAATAATAGAAAGAATTATACTAATACAAAATGTCACTATGCTTATAATATTCTTTGCGCCGTTTCCTTTAAAAAATAGGATGTACAAACCTCCAATGGGAATTGCTTTAAAACAAACGAAAAACATAAACTCACCAATACGTTTTGCTAATAGAGTTTGAAGAAAAAAATATGGACGTAAAAGTTCTACGCTTATTGTACCATCATAAATCCACCTTCCTATCTCTCGATTAATTCCTCCTGAAAACTGGGAAGCTAAAATCCTAGCTAGTACTACATATGTTGTCATTTGTGTAATTGTAAAACCTGCAATACTTTCAGTTTCTTTAAATACCGTTTGCCACAGGAAATAATATATATAAATTGAAATTGATGTTCCTGCAATATCAAACCAGAATGCTTTTATATAAGCAAATTTACTTAGAAATGTTAATCGCACTATATAAAAAAACTTAACCATTACTCTTTCTTTCCACCCTTATAACACAAAACTAATATCTCAGTTTTCTATGCCAAAATAATTAAAATTACACTATCATTCCATTATAAATAACATTAATAACATTCCAGTTGTTATCCATATCAATAAAATTTGCAATATAATCTGGCTGTATAAGTCCTACTGTATTTTGAATACCCATAATACATGCCGGTGAATATGAACACATCTTGACAATATCTATAATTGGAATAGACGTATTATTAACTAAACCTAAGAACATTTTATTTAGAGGCGTAATACTACCCGCTAAAGAACTATAGTCTTCTAACATAGCTACGCCCTTTTTTATAATCACCTTTATTCCCGTTTTTCTATTTCCCAAAACGCTTTTTTGCCCTTTTGTTCCTGTCCCTCGCATTCCATCTGTAATTATTGCTATTTTATCTGGTCCTTTAATTTTATACACTATCTCTATAAGAGGATACGGCAAATGTATTCCATCTGCAATTAATTCAACCGTAATATCTGGATCTAATAAGGCCGCCTCTACTGCTCCCGCTTTTCGAAAACTATCTACATAAATCATACTATTCATACCCGAATATAGATGAGTCATATGTGTATAACCATTTTTAAAAGCTTCTTGCATCTCTTCATATAAAACTTTAGTATGTCCAGCACTTACCACAATCTTTCTTTCACGCAATAAAGTTGATAATTTGTACTTAATATCCATCTCAGGAGCTATTGTCCAACGTTTTATACATAAATATTTGTTAATTACATCCACTGCAAATGAAAAATCCACCTCTTTACATTTAGATTGCAATTGGGCTCCTGCTTTTTCTATAGATAAATATGGCCCTTCTAAATGACATCCGCCCATCATCTTTTTATAATAACTATTTTTTTTAATATAGTTCTCATAGGTATCTAAAAACAATATTAGCTGTTGATCATCACTCGATAACGTTGTGGGAAAAATTGTGGTTGTTCCATGTTTAAGATAATAAGATAGTATATTTTCAAAATCCGACTCTTCACAATCCATAAATGAAGAATTATTTCCTCCATGGCAATGAATATCTACAAATCCCGGAAGTAAATAGCGACCTTTCATATCATAAACAATATCTTCTTTATAATGATTTTCTAAATTATTTAATTGAGAAACAATTTCTTTAATTTTACCATTCTCAACAATTACATTTCCATGCATAATCTTGTCCTTTAAAAAGATCTTAGCATTACAAATTAATAATTTGCGAGATTTCATATTCTTCTCCTCTTTTTATACTTTTATTTGCACCAATCCCAATAGCTGATGCCAATATTCCTTCTTTCATGCTTCCCAAAATTTTTTCTTTTGGTTGTATTATACTATCTGAAAATAATCTTTTTCGAATTTCTAAATCTGCGCCTTCATGTTTTAACTTGTTTCCTTGAATCATAATTTTTCTTTCTTTACCTGTTAATAATTTTATATTAATAGCATTACTATCTTTCTGGAGGTTATAGTCTATAGAAATCTTGCCTTTTGTTCCCACTATATTTAAAGACCATACGGTTTCTGAAGCATACATATTAAATGTATAAGAAACTAATTCCTGTTTTTTATATTTTATTTGCAAACATATTGTGTCATATATAGTATTATTTTTAAAAATGCATTTATCTCTAATATATCCATCATATTTTTCCGCTTGAAAATACATATCATTAATTAGATCCTTATTTATTGAATTCATTCTAAACTTGCATTTTTCACTACATTTTCTACAATAATCAGCACACTCAGTTTTTGAATAATAAAATAATTGGTTTCCATATGCAAAAACTTTTTCTGGAACATCACTTAACCACCAATTAAGTAAATCAAAATGATGACACGACTTATGTACTAACATCCCTCCCGACTTAGTAATATCACTATGCCATCTTCGTAAATATTCAACACCATGCGATAAATCGATATTCCAATTATAACTTACGCTTAAAGGTGTCCCAATTATCTTTTCATCTAACAATTTTTTAATTGTATAGTTAATTGGCATAAATCTAGAATTTAATAACACATTTATTCTCTTCTGTTGCATCTGGGGTAAACTTAATAAATCAATAACCTGATCTTCCGAAATACATATTGGTTTTTCACAAATAACTTTAGCGTTTGAATTTTTCAAAATTTCATTGATAATAGGAACATGTGTATAATCAGGTGTCATTATCAAAAACATACTTATAGATTCATTATGTACCGCTTCTTCTAAATTTTTATACACCGGAATCTTATAAGGAGCGTAAGAAGCAAGTAATTTTGCTCTGTGTATATTTTTATCATATATTCCTATAATTTTCATTCCACTGTATTTCTCTGTTTCTAACGGCTTAATTAACAATTCATATGCTCTGTTTCCAGCACCTATTATAAAAACATATTTCATCTTACAATTCCTTTCAACTAATATTGCTTCGCTCTTTTTCTTGATTTTTATTATACCAATTCAAAGTTTCTTCTAATCCTTTAGTAAAAGACCATTCTGGTTTATATCCCAAATATTGTTTTGCACTTGAAATATCCGCAAAAGAGTCTCTAACGTCTCCTGTTCTTCTTTCTAAGTAAATAGGTTCTTCCTTAAAATCATAAAATTCAGCTATTATTTTATATAAAGAATTCAAAAAAATTCTTTCTCCTGATGCAATATTGAAGTATTTGCCAACAGCCTCTTTAGAAGCAATACAAGCTAAATAATTTGCACTCACAACATTATTTATATATGTAAAATCACGACTCTGCATCCCATCACCATAAATTTCTGGCCTGTTACCTTCTTGGATTGTTTTTATAAATTTAGGTATCACTGCTGCATACATACCATGTGGATTTTGTCCTCTCCCAAATACGTTAAAGTATCGGAGACCAATAGTTTCTACTTCATAATACTTTGTATATATTGTTGCCCAATTTTCATTTTCTTTTTTTGTCAATGCATATGGTGATAATATCATTCCTTCTGTTCCTTCTATCTTTGGCATTGTTAAACTGTTACCATACACAGAACTCGAAGAAGCGTAAATAACCCTCAAAACTTTATTCTTTTTTGCTGCTTCTAGAATATTTAAAAATCCCATAACATTATTTTCACAATACATTTGTGGATTTTTGAATGATCTAGGCACACTCCCCAAAGCAGCTTGGTGCAAAACATAATCTATATCCTTCATTGCCACATCACAAGTTGAATAATTTCGTATATCCCCATAAATAAATTCAAAATTAGGCAAAAAAATAATCTCCTTAAGATTATCAATACTCCCTGTAGACAAATTATCAAGACATCTGACTCGATACCCTTTTTTTACTAATTCGATACATATATTAGAACCAATAAACCCGGCCCCACCGGTAACCAAAAATTGTTTTTTCAAATCAATTTTTTTATACATATTTCTCATTTCTTTCTTTTATTTTATCTCTTTTAGTTATTTTAGCTTTTCATTAAACTCATTTATATATACAATCTTTTATTTTACGAATTACTATTTCACTATTAGGTACTCCCCAAATATTTCTCCCCATCACTACTCCAGCTCCACCATAATTTATAAACTTTTTTACTTTATTGCTCAAAACTTCTAGTTCTTCTTGTGTACCTCCTGCTATAACGATTGGTATGTCAACAGCCTTTATACATTCTTTCATAATATTTTTATTATCTGGCAAACCTATTTTAATTATATCTGCACCTAACTCTTCTGCAATTACACAAGCATGTGTATAGGCTTTATCTCCCATCCGTTTTAATTGATTAGATTGCACATATGTCGTAATCAAATGTGGAATACCATGCTGATGAGCTATTTCTGATATTCTACTACAATCGTAAGTATTTTTAAGATCGCCTTCCGATCCAAATTTAAATTCCGAACATACTACATCTGCTCCACATGAAACTGCGTATTCTACTGTATTAAACATGACATGATCAATCCCTCTATCTAATTTTCCAGTTAAATACATCATTACACAAGTATTCTTCAAGGAAGATGTAATCAACTCTTTGGCCATACCAGGCCTAATAACGATTCCATCAATCGAATACTTATCAACAAGTTGTCCTATATTTCTTATGTCCAATCCCACCTGCGGCCCCATTGTTGTCCTATGATCCGCCGCAACTATAAATACATTCCTTCTTGAAAAAAGCTTATTCATTCGTATTTGTACTCCAATGTTATATCCCATATTTCCCTCCTTAATCGAAAACTACAACATTTGAAATATTCTTTTCATCGCTAAATCGTGCATAAATTTTATCTATTTCTTTCCAATTTATCCTTCCTGTAATTAATTGCTTAATATCAATTTCCTTTTTTTCTATCATTTTTAGTGCTATAGGAAATATTCTATTATCAAAATGATAACTACCATAAATTGCAATATTACTATAATGAATTTTATTTAAATCAACCGCACATGTACTTCCAATAGGATATCCCGAAAATAAAATTATATTTGAATTCTCCCATGCCATTTCAAATACTAGATTAGCAGATTCTTTTGTTCCAACTGAGTCAATAATTACTACACGCTTGTCCTCTAGCAAGTCTCTGATTTTTTTCATTAGTAAAGCATGATTTTTATTATATTTAATTGCTATAGCTCCATTCTTTTCTATTATTTCTTTCCTACTTAAATGATTATAAATACATATTATTCTTGTAAAACCTTTCTGCATTGCCACTTGAATTTGAATTAATGCCATCAATCCGCATCCAACAATAACTACTTCCTTTGCTCCAGTTACTTTTTCTAATGCTTCTATTGCACATGAAATTAATTCTACATATACTGCTTCTTCAAAACTTACATTATTAGGGATTACAAATATTCCATTTGGTAATCCGTTTTTTATTATAGCTATATCTGCTATTGCACCTGGAACTATGCACACTTTTTTACCATTTTTATCAATTGCATGCGGATTAACTAGCACTCTACTTCCAATTTTTAATTTTCCTTTTTTATTCAGAGTTACACCAGCTAATAGTGTCCCCAATACTTTAGGCGGATTTATTTTAGGATGGCCCAATATCAAAGCTCTATATAATGTTTTCCCAAACATTGCAGCTTGTACTTTAATAATTACTTCTGAATTTTCATATTTCAATTTTAATTCTTTAAAACTAGGCATTTCCTCTTGTCTTTCCCATAATAATGCCCTCGTTAAAATTTCTTTTCCCATGTTTATCCTTTCAACCACCTATATTTTGAATCTGTTTTGCAAATAAATTGGTGATTCTTACTATCTAGTGCCCATAAGTAATAAAATCTTGTTCCTCCTGCAGAAACAATCGCATGATAACCTTTTTCTACCATAATTTTACTTCCATTCTCTAATAATGTCGCTTTTTTCCATGTTTCTCCATATTGCACAAAAATGGCAAAAGCATCTTGAGGCTCTATCTCTACATAATACATTTCTACATTTTTGCTTTCTTTTTCTCCATCATTTATATCATGTTTATGAGGAGGATATCCCGACCATACACCCCCGGTATGAATTGTTTTTCCTACAATAATTGAATTAACTGGATGTTTTGTAGTAATAACGTTATAAACCGTTCTTTCCCATTCTTTTTTACCCCGTTTTTCCCCCTTTACGTTTTTGCCATAAATAACGAAGGGCTTATAACGAATATTTGCCTCAACAGATATAATTGCTACTTTTAAATTTGAGTACAACGCTACTAATTTAAATGTGCTATTACACGGGATATATATGGAATCCGAAACACTTTCAAATACATTGTTCTCTGCCCCAAGATTTTTCCACATATATTCTCCACAGTCTACTTCTACATCGCAGCACCCTGAAAGAATAACTATACAAAGTTCATATCGACCACTATTTTCTTTAATCTTCTCATCTGCTTTAATTTCCTTTATTTCAATATTTACCATTTCGTTCACTCCACCTGTTGATATATTTCTTTATATTGATTTACAGTATAATTAATATCAAATTGGGATAAGCGACTATAGAGCTCTTCCCCTTTTTCTTCCAGAATGCTTTTATTATTATTAATTTCGAAAAATCTTTCTTTAAAACTGTCGTAATTTCCCAATTCAAAATAAAGAGCACTTTCTCCACCTACTTCTCTATGTGGAGGTATATTAGATAGCATTAATGGAATATGGTATCTCATTGCTTCTAATATTGAAATTGGAAATCCTTCATATGTACTTGCAGATAGTAAAATATCCACTTTTCTAAAAATCCAATCAATTAAATTCTTTTCCCATACTGCCCCATACCAAGTTATTTTTTCTTCAATCCCGCCTTCTCTAGCTTGTAAAAATAGCTGTGACATACAAGGACCATCTCCTACAAAATACAAATGCCAATTATCAATACCTTCTTCTTTTAATTGTATAAAATTTTGTATGATCTCTTTATGATTTTTATGTGGATACAAGCTACATAAAACTAAAAATTTTAATTTTAATTCTCCAGGTACTTTCTCTACTTTTCTGCTTTCCACCTTTATGCCATTTTTGATAACAATAACATTCTTTTCATTTAACCCGATATCATTAATGCAAAAATCTTTTACCGCTTCAGATACTGCTACAACTTTTTTTATTTTACAATTAAATAAATAGTCTATTTTATTTAAAAACCAATTTCTTTTATGTTTATATACACTATGATACGTTATAGTTTTTCTCGCCCCAATCAGTGACATTCTAATCCATGGATGTATTTTCCCATCCCCCAAATTAATATGTACTATTCCTTCTTTTGCAATTTCCTTTATTTTTTTTGTCTTTTTCCAAAAACACCCATCTAAAAAAACAATCTCTACTCGTTTATCTAATTCTGTAATTAAAGAATTTCTTTTTCCTCTAGAAATTACTACTATTTTGGTGTTATATCCTTTTTCAACATATTCATTGGCTAAAGTTATTACTACGCGTTCTAATCCTCCAATTGTAAAATACCGCACTAAAAAAATTATCTTTTTACCATTTTGCTTCATATCCTTTCACCTCCTCATATTTTCGTTGAATTAAACTCGGATAATTTTTCAATCCATCAATATTGATATTATGCTTACTACTATCTATTGGCTCTTTTATAGCTTCTAAAATTAATTTTTCCAATTTACCCTCACAGGTCTCTTTTAAAGAGCTCACTCTCAATAAGCCTTTTTTAGATAATTCGTATGAATGTATGTATTGTTCTATTTCTCTAATCTGCCTAGGTATTACAATTGCATTACAAGATGTTGATATAATCTCACCTAGCATACTTGACCCAGCAGCACCGATAAATAAATCTGATGCCGTCATCCATGTCTGCATATTAGATACATATTCCATAACACATATCTGTGGTATATCCTGCCCAATTTTTTTTAAAATCATCTTACTTTCATATTCAAGATATGGCCCCGTAATTAAATAACATATATCAAAATGTCCTCTATTTGTATGTAACGCTTCTATTATTTTTTTCCATATATTAAGTGCCCCTTGCCCTCCGGCCATACTTGCAACAATTACTTTTTGATTTTGTGGAATACCAAGTTCATTTCTCGACTCTAACTTATTCAAAGTAAATTTAGGTGACAAATATCCTACATAATGTATTTTTTCTTTTATGTAATCAGGAATATCATAATTATCTTCTAAGGCAAAAATGTTAGGATCTATATGTACAATTATACTATCATAATAATTTTTCAATATTTTAGATGCCTCACCCGAAAAATATTCTTTTTCTGTTTTTTCTTTGTCAAATAAAATTCCTCGTAACGTAAGAATTTTTAAACTATTTTTTAATAAGTCTAATGCTGGAATTAATTCATTATATAATCCATTTGGAAGATGATTTGCCATAAATATATCAGGCATATATATATTTAGATAATCATAAATTAATTTTTTTCTTAATTCGAATAATATTTCCACTGGCAAGCCTTGATTACCAATATAACTCCATCCTTCTTTCCTATCATAATTCGAAAAACTTGGTAATTTAAATATGTCCACTTTACTAGGTAACATATCCAAACCTTTAAATGCTCCAGATATTCCAGCCATATAAGTATTAGAAAAACTCTCTACTAAAGTTTTTGTTATTTTTGCCATTTCTGCTGTATGGCCTAGACTTCTTCCATTATGCCAATACATTGCTATTTTCATTTTTATCCCCATTTCCATTTAAATATAACATTTCAATTAATTTTTCATCTGAACAGTTACTTTCTACACATATTCGCTTTAAACAATATTTATTATTTTTTGAAATTTCTTTCCCGATATTTGTTGCAAAAGCATATTTAAAATAACGCTTTATTACAGAAATTACTTCATCATTTACAGAACCATACGGATATACTATCCCTTCTGGTTTTATATCCAAATATTTTTTTATTGTTTTTAAATCTAAAATAACTTCCTGTTCACATTTGTCTAATGTTAATCTAGTTAATTTAAAATGAGAGTATGTATGGGCAAGAATAGAATTCCCATTATCAATCCATTTTTTAATCCCTTCCACATCTGCAAAATTTTTATCTATGTGCATATCTATATTTTTCCGTGTCTCTGGTAATAAATAACTCCCGCAAATTGCCATAGTTGCTGGTATACCTTCTCTTTTCAAAATTGGCATGGCAACATCAACAGTATTTACATAACCATCATCAAACGTGATTAATACTTCTTTTGAACTACTTGCAACTTTTTCCAGCAATCTTTCCTCTGCCTCCTTTAATGTCAAAAATGTATATCCATGTTTTTGCAAAGTTTTCAAATGACTTGTAAACCTTTCTCTACTTACAAACATCCTCTTTTCCTGTAAACTCATACATTTTTCCGGGTTTTCTATTAGATGATATACAATAGCCTGAAACATATTTTCTCCTTTTCAATAGCATAAGTATTTCTAACAATATATTTTTTCTTATTTTAATCTTCATTTTATAAATGCATATATTTTATATTTAAACTTTCCACTTCCTTTTTGGAAAAAATGCCCTTTACATCAAATAAGAGTCTTTTATTTTTTTTAACATTACCGAATTTCTTGACATAATCATTAATTGACATATCACAAAATTGTTTATGTGAAACTGCAATTAATATACAATTCACATCAACTACATCTTCTATTTGATTAAGTTTAATTTTATATTGTTTATAAAAATCAACTTCACTTATAACCGGGTCATATATATATGCCTGAACATCATTTTTAATTAGAATCTTATAAATATCTACCACTTTAGAATTTCTAATGTCTTCACAATTTTCCTTAAAAGCAGCACCCAAAATTAAAATTTTTGTCTCTTTTAAACTTAATTTCCATTTTTTTAACTGAATGATAATTGCTTCTGATATAAAGCTAGCCACCGAATCGTTTATTCTTCTAGCTTCTGACAGCATTACACTCGTATAACCTTTTCGTTGTGCCTCATATATTAAATAGTATGGGTCTACACTAATGCAATGTCCTCCAACAAGTCCTGGAGAGAAATTTAATGCATTCCATTTTGTTTGCATACCTTGAAACACTTCTTTAGAGTCTATTTGCATTGCACTTAACATCATCGCTATTTCATTCATAAATGCGATACAAACATCCCTTTGTGTATTCTCTATTACTTTGATTGCTTCTGCAACTCTTATACTACTTACCGGATAAACTCCCGCTTCAATGACACTTTCATAAATAAACTGTATACATTTTAATGTTTCTGTATCAACTCCTGACACAATTTTTATCACTTCATAAACATTATGCTCATTATCCCCTGGACTCAATCGTTCAGGAGAATAGCCTACTTTAAAGTCATCTTTACATTTTAGACCAGTTACTTTTTCAAGAATAGGAATACAAATTTCTTCAGTAGCTCCCGGGTAAACCGTAGATTCATATATTACAATTGTATCTTTCTTTAAATATCTACCAACCAATTCTGTTGCGCTTTCTAACGCAGAAAAATCAGGTCGATTATCTTCTTTTACTGGAGTTGGAACCGCTATTATAAATATCGATGCTGACTGCAATATCTCTGGATCATTCGAAAAGAAAATATTATTTTTTTCTTTTTGTTTAGTATATCTATCAATCACTTTGGGATTAATATCAAATCCTATTACACTAAATTTTTTTGATAACGCTTTCGCTAAAGGGAAACCTACATATCCAAGCCCTATTACTGCAATTTTTTGTTTTTTCACTGCAATATCTTTTATAGTATTTTCTAACATATCATTTCCTCACTTTTCTTTATTCTTATTTTTATCGTTATAAACTTTTATTTATAAAAGAGTTTCAAATTTATTTATTTCATCCGTAAAATCTATTCTCTCCTTTGATATATTACTAAAAATCTTTTTTTGTAACTTCTTATCAAAAATAATTTTTTGAATTATTTGGACAAATGCTTCCTCTTCATATTCAACAAGAAAGCCAGTTTCCCCTGATGATATCTGCTCTCTATTACTTAGTATATCTGTTGCAACTATAATACACTTTAAAACTCTCGCTTCCAAAATAGTGGTAGAATAGCCTTCTGATTTTGAAGTTTGTATATATATATCACATTGCTTTATATATGGATACACATTATCTCTTCGCCCCAACAAGATAAAACAATCCATTACCTGCTCTTTTTCTATTAATATTTGAAGTTCGTCGTGTAAACTTCCTTCTCCTATAACATACCAAAGAAATTTTATATTTATTTTTTTTAAATTCTTTGCTACTCGTATGGCAAAATCAATGCCTTTAACACTTTCCAATCTTCCTATTGTAAGAAAGATAAATTTCCCATCTACACGTAAATTTTCAACACTCGCTTTTGATTTCTCAATTATTTTTTCAGTATCTGTTACATTATAAAACACCTCTGTTTTTTCTCTTGTCTCTGGAAAAGTTTGATTAAAAACCGTAAGAACGGCATTGGATACACAGTATATTTTTTTAAACTTTTCTAAGTACTCTTCAACTTTATACCAACTGTGTATCGCCGTTGCATGTACCCAAGTTGCTTTTACTTCCGCTTCTATTGATTCGGCTGCATATGCCGTTAAAAAACTTCCATATCCATAAAAATCTAAGACTATGTCCCACTTTTCCTCTTGAGGCAATGCATTTTTTAACATTTGTTTATAAAGCTTATTATTTTTCTTTTCTATAGGAAAAAGTATTTTATGCCACCAAAAAAACAAATTATACGGCAGCAGTTCTAACTTATTCCATTGAGGTTCTATTTTTAAAGCCAATTTTTTCCATAATACATTCTTAAATATAATTTCTCGTGAATGTATTTCTTTAGGAAATGCATCTACTAACACTCCGGCTTTATTTATACACAAAATTTCTATATCGCATTTGAATTTTTTTAAACAATTAATTAAAGATAGCATGGCAATTTCTGTACCACCCTCATCAAACGCTTCTATCAGTAATAAAATCCTCTTCTTATACAAACTATTTGGATTCATTTATAAATCTCCTTATTGTTTAGTTAAATCAAAATCTTTCATTTCAATAACCGGTATAATATTTGCATACATCAACATCTTCTCACCTCCCCCCAGATAATACCCTTTAGATACATAACTGTATCCTCACAACTTAATAAATATTTGGTCAATAGGCTTAGTAAAGTCCATGATATAATTTAGTTATCTTTCTTCTCGTTAAACCAGTTAATGGTTATTTCATAAATGGTTTGCTCCCCTAAAATCGATGTTAGCTTCATACAAGTGGGTTATTTACTTAAGTGCATGGTCGACCATCTTGCAATTACGAAAGCATATGATTTTATGCCCCCTTTACATTGGAATTGATGTACATAGCAAATCCAATGTCGTTTGTCTTATGCTTTCAAACGGTAATATACACAACAGCTTTGCATTAAAAAACTCACATAATGGTCTAAACAGATTGCGAAAAGAATCCTTTCAACATTGACTTTCGAATGATTTAGCACTGTTCTGATTGGTCTCAAAACAACCTCTGTTTATGGAGACAATCTTCGTACACTTCTTAAGAAATAATCCCGCTGTAACGCCTTTTAATAGAACAATTCATGCCCTTAATCCTAAGCAGGTAGAAATTTAAAATCTTATGATAACCTGCTCAAAAAGGATTATGCGGTTTCTTTCATCATTTGTGACTGCCTCTATTTCCATAGAATCAACAAAGAAGTATATATCTGGATCTATCGCTACAAAGCCCTCCAAGTACTCAATGAAGGCATGAATCTCAAATCAAAGGTTGCCATAACAATCACTGCCCAAATGCAACGTTTACAAAATATATTGATCTCCCTTCTAGATATTAGTCCTTTGTTCTATGCCGGTATCATGGCTGAGATTGTAGATATCAATTGTCTCAGAATCTATGGGCAACTTGTCAAATATGCCGGCTTTGCATGAAACAACATTAGTCCTGGGGTTTTCAAACTCAGATAACAAGGACCATAAATTCCAGTAACCTATTTTTAACGTATCATCTGTGATAAGTAGTGTTCTCTTTTGTAAGATGCTACAAGAAGTTTAGTGACTTCTATCACCTCAAATACAAAGAGATAAACAAATGCAATCACAAACGTGCATTTTCATTAACTGCCCGTAAACTTGTGTAGCTAGTCTCTATACTGCTCAAAGATAATCTCCCCTCCAGCAAAATAGATTGTCTGCTAGGTGATTACCTAAGTCCTGCTCATTTTTAAAAATACGGTCAACAGGACTTAGATGGGCATTCTCTATCTATGTAAGATATATGCACAAATATATAGTTTTTAATTTATTTTTCTCTTGAAATCACACTGCTGAACTATTCTAGATATCTCTAATAATATTCTTTCTTTTTTCATTTGAAAACGAACAATATGTAATATTTATTAGTACTATGACTCTATATTTGATAAATAATATTACATAACTTTAATTTTATACCATAATGTATAATTATGAGGTTATTACCCAAATACAGCTTACCTGTTTTTCGTGCTTAAAAAAGACATCTGGAAGGAAAACATTATTATGGGACAGCAGATAAAACAGTAAGCATTTGATTTTTGTTTCCTTGGATGATTCAATACCAGTCAATCGCCCTTTGAAAAAATTCGACGTTGATTATCCTTTGATTTTTTACGATATTCTTTCTCCCTATTATCTGATCAAACGAAGGCCTTCCATTCGGTTGAGTCTGTATGTTTAAAATGCTGTTTTTGAATACCTATATGGTGTAAAGCCTGAGCGTCATTTAATTGAAAAATCCAGTTATATTTGTGATACCGTCTTTTGGTTCTGCATATTTTCTTTGTATCCAATTGGAGAAAACAACAAAGATTCTGTATTGTTCTATTTTTAAATAGTACACAATACAAAAGATTCATGCGAACAAATTGTTACATATCTAATATGGCAATATTCTGTGTAATGGATTTTAGAAGGTGATATAAAGGGACGTGTTGATAACTTTAATGATGAATGGTTAATAAATAACATCATCATGGACAAAAAATTATGCGGCAGTTACTTAAATCAATATTTATTTATAAAGGTCAATTATTTTCCAATTAATGCAGCCTATCCTAAGTAGGATCAAACTCAAACATATATGCAAACATGATGCTAAACGGCCTGGAAAACTTATTCAGAATCAGTAACGTAGAAAACTATGGAATCAGCAAAGGAATTAACAACACTTGGTAGAGGATTCCTAATCACTTTAAACTTTCCGAAAAAAACATATATAAACCATAGAAACACGAGATCTGATTTTCCCAGATGGACCTTTCAAAAATTCAAGGAGAAACTGATTGTGAAACCCTCCACATCTTCTATAAAAAGTCTGAAAAACTTTTTAAACGAATCCAAGAGATGGTAAAACCTCAAGACAAAAGAATATCATACGAAGGCTCAGACAAATAATAAAAGGCTGGACAAAATATCACAAACACACGATTGGACGGAAGTACTTGAATTTTTCTGTAAATACGTAACTGAAAGGTTCTACTGTGAAAGAAATTAGAGCATAGCCAATAAATGGCGCACTTTAGTTTCTTAGCCTGTTTGATAGCCTTTTCTTTTAAAGGTTCAGGCATATCAATCTAATATAAATCAGTCGGATTTCATACTTCACCAATAGATAAAATCTGGTAAATTTCAATAAGAATCATCCGTGCGATTGCAATGATGGCTCGTTTCTTACCACGGCGTTTCATAATGTGTTCATATTTATGGTTGTTTTAAGGAGATTTGTCAGAGTTCACGGCTGTATGGGCAACTTATACCAATGAAGGTTTGAGGTTAGTCACCGGCACGTGTTATTCTGACCGGTTTCTTCTTACCAGCAGATCTATTGTTTCCAAGGGTCAATCCGGCCCAGAAGCATAATCGTTTGGAGTATCAAAACGGATCCATATCCGTACCAATTTCGGAGATAACATGATCCCACTGTTACGGTCAATACCCGGAATGATATACAGTAACTGAGCATCATTTTCATAAGATGTAATTAAAAATCTATCATAGTATCTGTATCATGTATTGCAGATATGATATAACCCATATGTGCGCGGACGAGACGCATACGATGTTTCGGGGAGACAGTGATCTGATACTTTTCGATGGATTCAAGTATACTGTCGGACTTCTTCTTTAAGGAAGGGAGAAATCTGGCGGCGATTTCTTCGTGGTTGATGGTATTTCCGGATTACTCAATCAGGAAGTCAATAACAGATGTAGCTTTTTTCCCAAAGATATCGGAAACACCCGAGTCTATTTCGACATTACATTCAGTGAGCGCATTTTGAAATCTATTCCTCTTGATAGAACGACAGGAAGTCAGCTTATAACGGTATATTGTAAATTCCCGCAGGAAACGGATTGGCTTACAGGGAATATAACTTCCCGGAACCAGACCTAGTCGAAATAAATTCCCAATCCACTTGGAATCTTTTGTATCGTCCTTATTGCTTTTCACAGATTTTACCCATTTAGGGTTAGCAATAGTGATGTTAATATCATCTTTCACAAGGTTAAAGACAGGAACCCAGTATTTTTCAGTGAATTCCATGTAGATATCACGGCAATCGTTTTTCAGAAGACATTCTCTGAATTGTAAAATAGAATTGTTAAAAGTGGAGAAGCGATTCTTTTAATAGGAAGACTGAACACCAGAAGTGGTTTTAATGGTTGTGGCCACAAAAAAGATTTGTGAACATCGACATCGCAACATGTTTGATAAACAACTTTCAAAGTAAGATAAAGAAGCCATTGACAGTTTCAAGACACATTTACCAGCAAAGTGAAACAATTCTTACTGTGCGGTCTTATAGAACCACTTATTTGTGCTTGAAAGATGGAAGTTACACTGGTTTCTATGCTATCTAAAACCGGAGAAAACCTTTACGATTCACCTTCCCGTGCTTTGTAGTGCAACTTCTTTTATGAACTATTTTATCAATAACGTGAAGGGTTGGAGGACTTTTATTACTATTTGTGCCGCCAACTAAAGGGCGACGGAATGGAAACTTTTATACTAAATGAAGTCCTCTCCAAAATTTATTTTTTTATGCGTAGCAATTTTATGGCTACTATGCTACTTTTATGAAATCAAGAATTTACGTGTATATTGCGCTAGACTTATCCATCTTGGTTTTTCTTCAATTTTTTATTCAATCTAATACTCTATATACTCAATTTTTGATTTTAAATCCTGCAGATCTTATTTCTATAGTTGTATTTAATGCATTATATTTAGGGCTGACAGTTACTGATTCATCTCATAACTTAAAATCTTACTATTACACAAATCCATAAAGGGATCCTAGTAAAGTTTGTGAATAATTGTATGCCCATTAGGATCTATTACATAGTTCTTAAATTCCGTCGTATCCATAGTTGTATTCTGATTTGGTATATGTGTGAAATCTTATTCTACTACAAACCATGTTTTCTCAATTCCCTTGCATACGCCGATAACATTAATCTTTGTTGTTCTTACATTTTCCGGAATCAAATCTTCTATTTTTTATCTGAATGTCCTCTATCTAAGCGTTTTGTAAATGCATATAGGGCACTTTGGGAAAATCTACTACTGCAAGAATATCCTTTAGTTTATGATCTCCTCGGAAGCTATGGATGATCTCCGCCGTTTTTCAGAATGGTTTCTCCTCTAAACGCGGTCTTCTCAGTTTTTGATTAATAAGTATTCCAGATTTTAAGTTTAAGGCGTCCATCTTCAAATTGTTTGATATGTTCAGCACTCGTATCAATCTTAGTATTTTCAATTAATATTATATTTACTTATATCCATGTGCGTCCAATGATCCCTTACGTCCTTTCATTTTGAGCCTTAAAGCATCAGTAATCCAAAATCATTGACCTACTTAGTGAGAGTAAACGAATTAGTAATATCTACACATAATACTAGCACTCGACAGGATATTTCTGAGCTAAAGTATAACTCAATAGCAGACAATATTAAGTCAAAAGTATATTTTTTATTATCTCTGGAATATTTTAATCCATCATCGCCAAACGTTTTATAAACATGAATCCAATTTCGTATATCCTTTTCTGAAGGTATACTAAATTTTTGCAAGAAAATAATAGTTTCTTTAAATATTCATTTGTATATCATTCAATTAATGCCAATTAATTAATTTATTATCAACCAAAAAACATATATATTTACAAAAGTATTCCTCTACAATTTTCTTTTGTTTATCTTATACAAATTTTGCTTTATATTTTATTGATATTAACTATCTGCTATGTTATATTAACAAATGAGAACTATATATTTATTTTTAAAGGAAGATTTAAGGATAAATTTTTTAAAACTTCTCCGCAATCTTTACTATTGTGATACTGGATTATATTCTCTCAAATAATATATACTCAGAAAGATGTTACAACGAAAACATTGCCCCATTGTGATAACGAGAGCAAGTTTCTTTATCCTATTTCTTTCAAAATAAAATACTATTTAACAGTTTATTATAACTTGGAGAAAACGCAGTGGTGACCAGAAATAAATAATAATATTGATGATATTTAATTCCAACAGTTTTCATTAAATACTTTTAACAATTTACTCGGGGAATACTCCATATTTAATTAGGTATAAACAACAGTTTTTTCTTACTACGCCCTAACAGCTTAAGCAACAAGAATGGAAATTCCCTTATTACCCCTAACGGACATTTTTTACAAATGTCTTGTAAGAGAAAGGAGTTATATTTATGAAAAAAATTTTACCTTTTAGTAATCCAACTATTACATCATGGACTTGGACCGCTGCAACTTTTTCCATTTTAGGAAACTATCCTAAATGTTTACCTTGGCTATATAATAATTTTATACAATTATTTTGTGAATGTTACGAAAAATGGGTTTCTTTACATTATATTCCTCATATAGATGTATTTTCTGTCTGTCCATTTTTTCATTCCTCCCTAATACCTCGTTCATTCCTTCTTGATCTTAATATAAGTCTTAATAGTTTTATTAGAACTTGTATTAATCACAATTATTATGTCTATTCTATAATTGACGAATCCTATATTAGTAGGAAAAAACGATTTTTACACGAATTACTGATTTATGGATATGATGATTCAACACAGACATATAATATTGCTGACTTCACCCTAACATCAACCCAAAAATATACTCAATCGACCACCTCATATGATAGTATAAATAAAGGTTATGTTTCTATTAGACCACATGAAGATGGTTTGACTGATGGTTTAGGTGGTATAGGTGGAATTTATATTTTTTCTGTCAATCCAAATTATAATTATGATTTTAATATAGATTTAATGAAAAACTATCTGAATGATTATATTTCCGGTTCTGATAGTGGTTATCCTTACCGTACCTATAATTTAAAACGGCAAACAGGATCTAATACCGGTTTGCAATCAATAAGCTATGGATTAGATATTTACGACATGCTTCAAAAATATTATAAAGAGGTGAAACAAGAAGAAAAAACTTTTTTCATACAACCATTACATGTGCTCTATGATCATAAGTATTTGATGCTACAACGTTTATTATATTTAAATAAAGAATTAAAATTTAAAATTCCTAATTCCCTTTTGAAAGAATATTCAGTGCTTTTTTCTGAGGTAAACATTCTTCGCAATTTGGGAATAAAATACTGGGTTTCAAGGAAAGTTTCTGCTTTAGATACAGTAATATCGCGTTTACCTGGCATAAAACAAAAGGATTTAGACTTGACTACCGAACTTATAAACTTTCTAGAAATAATGTAATAAACAATTACTTTCCACATTAACTGCTACACTCAATACTAGTCAAGATGTACGGTAAATTTCTCTTGAAAATTTACTTTTATCAAATTCCGAGGCTTATAATAAGCTATATCTAATGAAGGGTTCAAACAATTATAAGCCTCCGATTCTTCATCTTTTCATCATTTCTAACTCTTTGTCAATGAGACAATTTATTCCGAATATATATTTTTTCTTAGCTACTATATACTTTCCCACCCCGCACTCTCTACTCCCACCGTTTCCAGAAGTATACAGACAATTCTTTCTATCACTTCAGTCCCTTTCCTTCCATAATAACTCATTTCTGCCTTTATCTCTGCCTGTCCTTTTACTGTATTCTTGCTTTCCAGGTTTGTCAAAAACAATTTTTTATGATGATTCCCGTGAATAAGTAGACTCCGTACTATCTGTTCTTTTTCTTCTGTGCAAATTATACTTACTTTATAATTTCTTTCATTTTCTTCGTTTCCTACAATCGGATAAATTTTTCTGGATAATGGTCTGAAAATCAAATTAACTAAAATCAGCACTCCGGCTGCCAACACAGCAAATATATACTTTCCGGAACTCGTTAAAACACCGATTGCCGCAGTACACCAAAGTGTTGCCGCGGTGTTTAACCCTCTTACATTTCCTCCTTCTTTAAAGATTACCCCACTGCACAAAAATCCCACTCCGGAAACAATATAGCTGGCAATCCTCTGAATATCGTCACTCCCTAAAATCATGGGGAATTGAAGAAACATACAAGCTCCCAAACAAATCAACACATTAATCCGTATTCCGGCAGGGTGTCCCGTTATCTGCCGTTCTAATCCAATGCAAAAGCCCAGAAAAACAGCCAGCGAAATTCTCATTGTAAAATCTAATATCCCATCTTCCACACCTTCTTCACACTGAAGTCATACAGATTATTTTCCCTGCCTTTTCGTCTGATCGGCGGGCTTCATTCCCCAGAACACAAGATTCATTCCTACCACTACCAGCAAACAAATCCCCATAGCAATCCAAAATCCCAGGCTAATTCCAAACAATTCTGTTACTCCAAAAAGTTTTAAAAAAATCTGTGTCCAATTCATGCCTCCCTGCTCCTTTCCGTTCTATAAAAGTTCTCCATAATGCCTTACATATGCTTTTTTCAAACTGGTAGCCAGCGCCATATACAATAAAATACAAGGTATCAAATAGGCGAAAAATACTGTCGGAGGCGCAAGAAAGCCCAGCAAACGTCCAAATCCTGTAAACGGAATGAATGTCAGAACTGCAATACCTGTAAACGTCAATAAAGTTACAGGCGCCGATGCCATACTCTGAATAAAGGGAATCTTCGGTGTCCGAATCATATGAATCACAAGTGTCTGGCTCCACATAGATTCAATAAACCAGCCTGCCTGGAACATTGCCGCATAATCGCTCTGTATTCTCGCCAGCTCCGCTCCTGTATAATAAGCAGCCAAATCATTATACAGGATTCCATGTGATACAAACTTTGGACAGAATACGAAATACATAAAGGCATAGGTCGTCCAGTCAAAAACAGAACTGGTTGGCCCGATCCAGATCATAAAACTTCCAATGGAAGATGCATCCCATGTCCTCGGCTGTATCAAAAATTCCTCGTCCACATTATCCCATGGAATTGCGGTACAGGATAAATCATAGATCAAATTGAGTAAAATCAGGTGCATGCTCATCATCGGTAAGAATGGGAGCAATGCCGACGCTGCCAATACCGAAAACATATTTCCAAAATTGGAAGAAGCTGTCATCTTAATATACTTGATCATATTGGCATAAGTCTTTCTTCCTTCAATGATCCCTTCCTCCAATACCATCAGATCTTTTTCCAGCAGGATAATATCGGCGGATTCCTTCGCAATATCAACCGCCGTATCCACTGATATTCCAATATCCGCTGATTTCATTGCCGCCGCATCATTAATTCCATCTCCCATATATCCGACCGTATGTCCGTTATTTCTTAATATCGTTACCACACGGGCTTTTTGGTCTGGAGAAAGCTTTGCGAACACGTCTGTTACTTCCGCTGCTTTAGCAAGCTGGCTGTCATTCATATGTGCAATATCTTTTCCAAGCAGCATATTCCGTACTTCCATCCCTACTTGCTTACAGATACACCGGGTTACTTTTTCATTATCCCCTGTCAAAATTTTTGTGGTTACTCCGTATTTCTTTAAAGCCAGAATTGCCTCTGCAGTAGATTCCTTTGGCGGGTCTAAAAATGCCAGATAACCTAACAGCACCATGTCACACTCATCCTTTATTCCAAAGGCTCCCACCGGGGAAGGGTTGGTTTTCTGTGCCACAGCAATCACTCTCATGCCATCTTCATTCAGATCTTCTACTTTCACTAAAATTTTCTTTTTCAGTTCTTCGGTAAGCGGCTCCACTTTTCCTTCATACTCTACGCTGGAGCAAATAGACAGCATTTCTTCGACTGCTCCTTTTGTAATCATCTGTGTTTTTCCCTGTGTATCCCGGACAACCGTAGACAGCCGCCTTCTGCTGAAATCAAAGGGAACTTCATCGATTTTTTCATACGCCTCTGACAAATCTAAAAGCTGCGGATTTTCGGATTCTTCCTCCTCTGTCTTTTGAATGATTGCCAGATCCATCAAGTTCTTATACCCGGTCTGGAAATAACTATTTAAATACGCATGGCGCAGAACCCTTACGTCCTCATTTCCAGTAACGTCCATATGATACTCTAATACTACTTTATCCTGAGTCAAAGTGCCTGTTTTATCTGTGCATAAGATATCAATGGCTCCAAAATTCTGTATAGAATTCAAATTCTTTACAATCGTTTTCTTTTTTGACATGGAAACCGCTCCTTTTGCAAGGCACGTCGTTACAATCATAGGCAGCATTTCCGGAGTCAAACCTACCGCAACAGAAATTCCAAATAAAAATGCTTCCAGCCAGTCTCCTTTTGTCAGTCCATTAATCATAAAAACAATGGGAACCATGATCAGCATAAACCGGATCAAAACCCAGGAAACTGCATTTACACCCTTGGTAAAATTTGTTTCCACCGCCTCCTGGGCTACGGATGATGCCATAGAACCAAATAACGTATCATCTCCCACCGCCACAACTACGCCCACAGCACTTCCGCTGATCACATTACTTCCCATAAAAGCAATATTCGTAAAATCCGTAACGGAAGCGGCTTTTCCAGAGCAGACGTCCGCCGTCTTTTCAATAGGATCGCTCTCCCCTGTCAGAGAAGCCTGACTGATAAACAAATCCTTTGCCTCTAAAATCCGCAGATCTGCAGGAACCATATCGCCGGCAGACAAATGGACAATATCGCCAACTACCGTTTCCTCTAATGGTATTTCCATCTTCGTTTTTTCTTTTCTGTCTACCGTACAAGTCGTGGTAATCATTGCCAATAATTTTTCCGCTGCACTCCCTGAACGGGATTCCTGCACAAACCGCAGCGTTCCGGAAATGAACACCATGGTACAGATAATGATAACCGTCAAAGGATCCACATCTTCCGGTGTTCTCTGCATGATTGGCATAATAATATCCGTAATGGCAGATACGACAGCTAAAAAAAATAAAATCGCCGTAAATGGATTGACAAAAGCACCCACAAGCCTCTGAAACAATGTTTTTTTCTTTTCATGGGTCACTTTATTCTTTCCATAGGCAGAACGGCTCTCCAGAACTTCCTCCTCTGAAAGTCCCCGCAGCGTTGTATTCATATTCAGTAAAACCGGTTTGATTTTATTGGTCGCCGCAAATTCCAGAATTTTATCTGCGTGATCCCTGCGCACCCTTCTTTCCGCAATTTTTTTCGTATTGATTCTCTTATCTTCTCTTTTCATAGCACGCCTCCTGTTCTTCCTGGTTTTTCAATAAATATCTTTTCGATTTTTCCATATCGTATACATCAATTCCTGTCAAAACAAGCCATGCAATCATACACCAGACAAACGCCTTTTCCTGAAATCCCGGAAACCAGGCTGACATTTCAAAAATGATTCCCGCACTCATAAGTACTGTACCGGCATTTTTCCCTAAAAGACTCATATTGATCCCTTTTTGTTCCTTTTCTGAAAGATTTTTCCAGCCTTTCAGCATTGGAATTGCTTTTCCAATAAAAAAGAAGAAGCCAATTCCGAAAAAAAGTAAGCCTAAAACCATACATTGCAGTCTCATCTCTATTTCCTCCTCTCTTTTGCTTACGGGAAAAGTATACAGAAAGCAAGGCGAGAATCCTATGGATAAAACCTTGCGATTTTCTTGCGATTTGGCATGATTTATATTGACGAAGAATGAATGATCAATTTTTAAACATATATTTTTCTCTGTCTTATTGTAAATCCCTCTGAATCCTGCTTCAGAACGCAAAAAATAACGGGGTAAATCCGACTGCCTGCTCTGTACAAATCCTGTGGTGTTTAGTATAATTATCATCAACCTTTAAGAAATGAGATGATAGTTTGCAAGTATAAATCCAACCCACAAGAAAAAACCATTCAAAGAGGTATAAAATGATAACCGAAAAAAGAGAAAAACTGATTTTAAAGATGTCCTTTTTTTCTGGACTTTTATTTGCAATAACGGAGTTTATCTTTGCCATATACAGCCATTCCCAATCGTCCTTGACGGACGCTGTGTATGACACGGCAGAGCTTGTATTTATTGCCCTACTGCTGTTCCTTACCCCACTCTTTCATCGACCAGTTTCGGAAAAGCATCCCTTTGGCTACTTTCAGATTGAAACGGTATTTATTATTGTCAAAGGTATTATGATGTTATCTGTTACTCTGGGGGTGTCTGCTGAGGTGCTTCATTCTACCCTGTCCGGCGGGAATCCTGTGGATAGTGCACTGGTTTCCATATTCCAGTGTATTCTGGGAATTGCCAGTATCATTATTTTTGTAACCATGAAAAAGCTGAACCGAAACCTTTCGTCGCCAACCATAAAGGCAGAACTTCTGGGCTGGAAACTGGATATTGCTTACAGCTTAGGTATGTCCTTTGCCTTTTTTCTGTCGCTCTATCTGGAAAAGACACCTCTTGCTTTCCTTGCCCCCTATTTTGACCAGATTATCGCTGTCATCATCATGGCATTGATTCTTCCAGAAAGCATTAAGATTCTGTTGCGGGCTATCAGGGATATATTTTTATTTTCGCCAGATAAGGAGCTCATTGAAGAAATCAAAGGGCTTTGCAATCCGATTATGGAACAGTACCGATTTGTTCCTGTTTTCTACGATATTACAAAAACAGGCCGGCATTTATGGGTAGCCATTTACTTTCAGATTGAAATGGGCAGTCTCGCCGTCCATGATTTATCCGAAGCATTAAAAGCAACCAATAGAACGGTCAATGAGAAGCTCCATAACTGCACCTGTGAACTGATTTTAGAGCCGTAGGCAGGATAACAAGAGACGGCCGGTTTATTAGATCTTCCATGTTCCTATCACTTAAACGGTATAGAAGAAAAGTGCTATATGGATGATAAGTTACCGGGAAAGAGGCTTTCCCTAGGAGTAAGGTCATAGAAGCAATCCTTATTTATATAGTCGTTTTCATACTGACGGAATTTTTAACAACAGTATTACTACATGGATCATAAAGAACCGGAACACTACCCTGCGATTTGACAGATTCGTGAAATACAGTTTCCACTTTTCTTCTGTCATATAAGAAATATGGATTTTGAAGTAAATAACCAGTATCAGCAGTAATTTTTCAAAAAAATTGCTGCTTTTTTTTCATAAAAAACAGGTACTAAATTGAGAAAATTCGCATAAATACAGTATCTATCAGCAAAACAGCTAAAGAAAAATAGGGAAAATTACAACGAAATTACAACAAATGAAAGAGCCTTATGTAACGACTTATAAAGAGAAATACAAAGTTATGGAAGAATGACACTTGAAACTGAGTGTCTTTTTCTGTGCCGTGAAATGACAAACTATTTCATTTCTGCTTGATTACCTTAAAACTTATTAGTCTATGGTTTGTCAAGAGCTTGTTGCGTAAGCAATGCGTTAGCACTCTTTACAAATCATAGGCTGATAAGTAATCTCTCAAAAGCGGAAAAGAAATGGTAATACTTAAAGCAACATGATATAATAAGTTAAGAAAGCTGGAAGTTAAAGAGATATGCAACTTAAGATTTTTTTAGAAATATATTCTCTAAAAATTTATATTTTTCTGTTAAATTGTAGTTAGTTGAATAAAATCAGTGTACTGATTAAGTTGGAGGTGAAATTAAATGAAACGAAAAATTTTAATCATAGCAATCGTTGCATTAGTTTTAGGTGGAGGCTTCTATATTGTTAAAAAAATGCTTACAGCGGAAAATCTTTACATATTCAATATTTCTAAAACAGATGGTTTAAAAAGTATATTGCTGAGTAAGGGAACGGTGCAAAAAGAAATTACCGATTTGCAAGAAATAGAAGATATTATCTATGTGTTGGACGGAGACGGGAGAACTACTAAAAAAGAAAGTATAAATGATTATCCTGTTGGTATAAAAGAACCTATCAAAGTAGAGTTAAAATCAGATAATAAGAAAGATAGTATAGCCGTTATTTATATCTATGAAGATAATTCTCTGTATTATTTAGAGCAACCTTATAATGGTATTTATCAGATGAGTGGCGACGAGTACAACGGCATAGTAAAATATCTTCGATAAGTTTAATTTGTACGGCAAATGATAAATTAAAAATTATAGTAAGAAAGGGAAAAAATGTTTAATATAATAGAAATGCTATTTCCAGTAATATTCATACTAATCTTTATAATGATTATATTCATTTTTATAAAAGGAATTGCTACTTGGCATAAAAATAACAATTCTCCTCGCTTAACCGTATCGGCAAAAATAGTGGCAAAACGCCAGAATACCACACATCACAATCAGCCGAATGCAGGAGATATGTCAGGAGCACATGGCTATCATACAACAATCAGCACTACTTATTATGTCACTTTTCAAGTAGAGAGTGGCGACAGAATGGAGATGTCTGTATCTGGCTCAGAGTACGGAACACTTGCAGAAGGAGATAAAGGAAAGCTGACGTTTCAAGGCACAAGATTTTTAACCTTTAATAGGGAAAATTGAGTTTAGAGGTGTATTATGAACAAGTTTTTGAATAATACAAGAAGTACAGAAAATGAAATACCAGTTAGCAGAAAAATCAGAAATACAATACTTATACTGTGTCTTGGAATAGTTCTAGGAACTTTTTCAAAATTTTTAGATAATACAGCAAGCAATGCTTTGCCGTTTATATTTGAATATTTAGATGTTAGAAATTTTCTTGGTCGTTTTGCTGTATGGTTACTTATTGCCTTATGTATAGCAATTTATAGTCGTTCTTCACTTAGAGCGTCGTTAAATGTATTTGTATTTTTTGTTGGAATGGTTTCCAGTTATTATATATATTCCAACTATGTCGCAGGCTTTCTTCCGAAAAGTTATGCAATGATTTGGGTTGGCTTTACAGCTATTTCTCCATTCTTAGCATTTATTTGTTGGTACGCTAAGGGAGAAAGCAAAATATCTTTTATGCTTTCGGTAATAATAATTGCTATTTTATTCAATTTTACATTTATTTATGGCTGGATTTATTTTGATATATATTCAATTTTAGAAGTGATAGTCTTTTGCTGTGGCTTAGTGGCTCTAAAACGTAATACCATTAAGGAGACAGCGTATATGATATTAAGTGCTGTTGTGATTGCTGTTATACTCAATTTGTTAGTTCCATTCCATTTTAGTTAGATAGAGGTTAATGTTATATACAAACAGGCTACAAATTTAACGAACCGACAGAGTGATCCGCCAGCGGTGGCGGTCGTAAGACATAGCGCCACGCCAGCTTGCTGGCGAGCAGGCGGCTCACTTCGGCGGTTCGGCGAGCTTGCGAGCCGTTCAAAGCCCCCGTTATCTAACAGGGGGGTACTATTACAAAAAACAAAAGACAAAACACATACAAAAGTCCCGATATGAAACGATGTACGAAGTTATAAGAACTTACTGCGCTTCACACCCTGTCATTTCTACCCGACAGGTTGAAAACAGCATATCGGAAGCACAAAATACAAGGTGTATGCTCCTATGGGCGTATGCCTTTTTTGATTGGAGGAATGAACATGAACGACATGGAATTTATCGAAGCATTGAAAACAAAACGGAACGCCTGCGGTTATTCTCAAAGCAGGCTGGCAAAGGAACTGCATATCAGCAGGCAAAACCTGAATGAGATTGAAAACGGGAAAACAAGAGCCAGCAAGGAAATGAAGCATACGCTCCTGCGTTATCTGGACTACTGCAACTGCACACAGCCTTTTACGCTGAACGTTGATTACCTGCGTGTCCGCTTCCCTACGACGGACGCACTGGAGATTATCAAAGACGTGCTGGCTATGAAGATAGAATACTTTATCCATGAGGATTACGGATTGTTCGGCTATGAAGAATTATACCGCTATGGAGAGATTGTCGTTACGGCTTCTAAAGACACTTCTATGGGCGTTTTACTGGAATTAAAGGGCATGGGCTGTCGGCACTTGGAACATGTCTTACAGGCAAGGAAAACAGGCTGGTATCACTTCCTGAGCCGTTGCATGGACTATGAGGGTATCTTTAAGCGTTTGGACTTGGCAATCAATGACATGGGCGGACTGCTGGACATAGAAATCTTAAGGGAACGCTATTACGCTGATAAGGTATGGAAACGTTCCAGAAAATATGAGGGCGTGGACAGCGGAAAACTGTCGGGAACAAAGGGAGATACCGCAAAGACCTTTTATATCGGTTCAAAGAACAGCCCTATCTACTTCTGCCTATACGAGAAAGAAAAGGAGCAAAGGAACAAGGGCATACAGACCGACATCAAGAACCGCCTTGAAATCCGTCTGAAAAATGAAAAGGCAGGACAGGCGGCGGAGGAGCTTGTTTTTTCAAGAAATCCCGAACAGACCATTGCAAGCCTTATCCTCATGCAGGTGGACTTTCCCGACTATATCCTGTGGGATATATTTATCGAGAACATGACCGCTTCCCTCCCGTTCCTCATGACGCCTGTTGCCGTCAACATGGATAAGACGATACACTGGCTGGAACGGCAGGTCATGCCCTCTCTGCTGATGATAAAGGAGATTGAAAAGGAAACGGGAGCGAACTACTTGGAAGCAATCGACAGGCAGACGAGATTAACGGAAAAACAGGAATTGAAAATCAAGCAAATGACAACCGACATATCTGATGTGATAATAGGCTGATACCGCTGTTCTTAAAGAAATGGCGGTATTTTTTGATTGGAAAATATTTTTCAAGAAATTTCCGAAAAAAGTCATGATTTGGGCGGTTAGCGGACTGATATGGAGTGAAAGAAGAAATTTCAAAAAGTTTTCGATTTTGGAAGCAAACGGGCATTTACTGTACTGATATGAGATAGAAAGAGGAAATTTTGATTTTTTTACTATCCAGCTTAACAAATGGCATTCTGCTGTCCTTATATGTAATGAAAGAAGAAAAATGAATTTTTTTCGCTTTGAACTTAGCAAACAGCTATTTGTCGGACAGATATGGTGCGGAAGAAGAAAGATAAAAAAATTTCTGGATTTAGTCATGAAATTGCCTGTTGCTGTCCCTATATGGTGTAGAAAAAGAAATTTCTTTTCAAAAATGGAAGCAAACAGTACGTTCCGTTCCCTATATGATGTGAAAAGAAGATTGTGCTTTTTGTAACAAGTCCGACTTTCCAGTCCTTATATGGTGCGGAAAGAAGAAAATGAAGCGATTTTTGCCAAAATACACCGTTCCATTTGTACTAATAGTGTAAAGGGAAATTTCTTCTTTCAAGCGTTCCTTGAAAATCGAATAAAGCGGTCAGATACGTTAGACAGACAACGAGCCGTTGAAGCAGATACGCCACGACCTTATCTCCTGCCCTGTAAGCGAGCGAAAACTATCTGTGTTCATGGGAAAGGCTTGTCCCCTTTTCCAGCCATGACCTGTCCCGTCTGATAATGATACTCCCGTACAGCCACAGCCTGAACGCTCACAGCGTCGCACGCAATGGGTACGGCTGCATGAGAACCATGCAGAGGTGCAATCCCTGTGGGCTTTGACACAAGCCGTCTGACCGCTTCCAGACAGCGAGGAAAGGAGGCGTCATATCTATGCACGATTTAAGTATGCCGTTATGGGAAAGATACCTCATGACGATAGAGGAAGCGTCCAGCTATTTCCGTATCGGGGAGAACAAGCTCCGCCAGCTTGCCAACGAATACAAAGAGGAATGTGTCGTGATGAACGGAAACCGTATGCTAATCAAGAAAAAGAAATTTGAAAAAGTCATTGACCGATTGGAACAAATCTAGTGAAAAAGAGCCTTGTATGTGGTAAGATGTGTATAAGTCGTTACAGCAAGGCTCTTTCTTACTTGGAAAGGAGTTAAGAAAGATGTCATCAGCAAAAAGACGTGATAACAGAAACCGTATCTTAAACAGAGGAGAGAGCCAGAGACAGGACGGCAGGTACACCTATAAATATGTGGACGCACAGGGAGAAACAAAGTATGTCTACGCATGGAAGCTGCTGCCTACGGACAAGACACCAGCAGGAAAACGAGAGGACTTGTCGCTAAGGGAAAAAGAGCGTATCATACAGCGTGATTTATTTGACGGTATCGACACAAAGGGAAGCAAAATGACCTTGTGCCAGCTATATGCCAAAAAGAACGCCCAACGACCAAACGTGAAGAAAAGCACACAGCGGGGGCGTAAATACCTCATGGAAGTGCTGGAACAGGACAAGCTGGGGGTAAGGAGCATAGACAGCATAAAGCCGTCAGACGCTAAGGAATGGGCGGTCAGAATGAAAGAGAACGGTTTTTCCTACAAGACAATCAATAACTACAAGCGTTCCTTAAAAGCGTCATTCCACATGGCGATAGAGGACGACTGTGTAAGGAAAAACCCGTTTGATTTCCAGTTAAGCGAGGTCATAGAGGACAACAGCAAGCCGAAAGTCGCCTTGAGCGGGGAACAGGAAGCAAGGCTGTTAGATTTCATGGAGCAGGACAGAACCTATCAAAAGTACCATGATGATGTGCTTATCCTGCTGAAAACAGGCTTGCGTATCTCGGAGCTGTGCGGACTGACAAAGAGCGATATAGATTTCAAAAACCATGCAATCCGTATCAATCATTAGCTACTCAAAGACAAGAACGGCTTCTACATAGCAGAGCCAAAGACAAAGAGCGGTTTCCGCAACGTGCCTATGAGCGGGGAAACAGAGAAAGCCTTTCAAAGAGTGCTGAAAAGGAAGCAGAAGCCGACATTGAAAGAGATAGACGGTTACCGCAATTTTCTGTTTCTTAGTCCTAATGGCTATCCTATGCAGGAGGGCAGTTATAAATCGGTACTGAACGGCGTTGTGAAGAAATACAACAAGAACCATGAGAAAACGCCGTTGCCGAGGATAACGCCCCACAGCCTAAGACATACGTTCTGTACACAGCTTGCACAAAAGAACATGAACCCGAAGAATTTACAGTATATCATGGGACACGCAAGCATAACGATAACGCTGGACTTGTACGCCCATGCGTCAGAGGCAGGAGCAAACAGGGAAATGCGAAGCCTGATAGCATGATTTACAACGATTTGTACAACGTTTGCGAGCAGAAATATAAGGGATTGCGTGCAGTTCCACGGCAGACCTGCAAGAAGAAAAAAACCGCCAAACCCTGATAAACAGGGATATATTGACGGTTCGTGATAGTTATAAAATGATACTGAAAAATCTATGCTGTTTTTGGGATAAAAAAAGACACTCTATTTCAAGTGTTCTTTTTCCTTTAGCTGATTGCTGATAGATACTGTATTTATACGGGTGTTCTCCACTTTTCAACTGTTTTTATATAGAGAATAGCCTTACCCAGATTCGAGTCATTTCAATAATCTTTTTCTTTTATACTATTTTTTACCTTTAATAAACCTGCGGCAATCTCATCTTTTGTTGATTTTCTATACTTGCACAGACTGTATACGAAGCCTGCAAGAAAAATCATCAAAGCAAGAAAGAATGGATATAAAAAGTTCAACCAACATAAAAGCAAATAACAGATAAATACAGAAATAATAGCCGATAAAAGATAGAGAGAGATTGCAAACTGGAGAACTTTTCTTTCTTCTAGGCTAAGAAAATATTTATCCCACTCTGACGAATTTTTATGTAAAGATTTTCCCTTTATTGCCATACACAGGAGCAAGAAACCTAACATAAGTCCCTTTGTCAATAATATCTTTACACCGATAATCAGTAATAAAAGAATAACCTTACTCATACTTGTTTTTTCCTCCTTGTTATTGAAGTCAAGACTGTTCAACAATTTTAATCATAACCTGTGTGATGTACTCTTTTTCGCTGGCAATCGTATAATCGGTAAGCTCACGCTCAAAGGAATATCCTGTAAGCCTAAGTCCATGTTCGTCGGCATAGCTTAACATTTTTTCATATAGCTCTGGAAGTCTGCTCCAGCTACCTTTCAGATACCCGCACAGGTACGCTCCCTTGGGTTTTGTCATAGAACCGTTTTGCAGTCTATGCTCTGTTATCACAGTGTATAAACCGTCATATTTGTCAAACTGTCCTGCCTGTATCTTATCTAGGGAAAGATAGCTCCCCACGCCTGCTCGATACTGTTCAGGCGTCCAGACGCTTTGTATATATGCAAAAACTTTCATAGGATTATCTTCTTCAAATTCATAAGGGACAGTCAACAGATATTCTTCTTTTAAATCGGATATTTCTATACGCATATCACTGATTTGCCGGCAAAACAGAAGATGTTCCTTTTTCTGTTTCAGAACAGACTTTACCGTTTTCAATTTTCTGATTTCCCTGTCGATTTCCTTTTGCTTACTGGATACAATTTCAAGAAATTTCTGTTCGTCAAAGGAATGTATAAAAGCTTTGATTTCCTCAATGCTTAAATTGATTTCTTTCAGCATACGAATATACTCAAAGTCTATACTCTGGGAATAGTCGTAATATCTATATCCGTTCTCTCCCTTGTGACATGGAGAAAACAAACCGATATCATCATAATAATGCAGAGTCCTCTTATTGACGTTGTGCAATTTTGCAAACTGTGCTGTCGTAAGCCGTATAGTTTCCTGTTGCATGAAATACCTCCTTGACATTACACTTACTGAATAGTTTACGATTAGTATATACCAAAGGAGAACAAAAGAAAAGGAGTTAGACAGAATATGGAAAACAACATAAAATTAAGAGAGCTAAAGAAACAGGATTTACCAGCATTGGAAAATGTAATAAGAAAAACATGGAACTATGATAAGTTCGCAACACCAAAGACAGCCCGTAAGCTGGCAAAAGTCTATCTTGCGACCTGTCTGACAAACCAGACCTATACACGGATTGCGGAAGTAGACGGCGTTCCTGCGGGACTGATTCTGGGAAAAAATATAGAAAAACATCACTGTCCTTTGAAATATCGTCTACGTCAAATCTCGGCATTATGCGGACTGCTGATTTCTAAAGAGGGACATGGTATTCTGAATTTCTATAAGAATGTGGACGAAATATACAGCCAGCTCTTAAAACAGTGCGACAAGGACTATCGGGGGGAGATTGCTCTATTTGCCCTGTCCCCCGAATACAGGGGGCTTGGGATTGGAAAAATGCTGTTCCACAGTGTTTTAGCCTATATGAAAAGCCAGAGCATTAGCGACTTCTGCCTTTATACCGATACAAGCTGTAATTTCGGCTTTTATGAACATCAGGGCATGGTGCGCCAACAACAGTATAAACATCTTGTCAATATGAAAGGGCAAAAAGTCGAACTGGAATTTTATCTTTATGATATGGCTGTATAGCGGCATTGCAGGCTGGTACAAAGGTGACCTACGCCAGAGGAATATATACACCATATGGCAGGAAATACCCTTCTCCGGTTAATATATTCCTCTGCTAAGTTTGTGCCTCCGGTAAATGCCACTTTCCCATCAATCACAATTTTCTTTCATTCCTCAATCTTCATTTCCTTCTATTTCTCCGTATGAACACCTACCAGGCCAATTCCCAGACCTCCCGGTCCGATATGAGCTCCAATACTCATGGTAAGCGGCATATAGATACATTCCATATCCGGATAATGTTCTTTTAATTCCTGCCGGAACATAGCCAGTTTTTCCGGTTCCATCCAAGTACTTGCGATTCCCGCCTTTAGTCGCCCCTGCTTATACAAATCATAAAACCTTTCCTCCAACTCTGCGTCCAGCGCCTGACACATCTTTTTAAAGGCCGCCTTCATTCCCCTGCATTTTGCGTATGCATCCAGCTTACCGCCTTGTATCGTAAGGATTGGTTTCAAATTTAACGCTGTCCCCAGTAAAGAGGCCGCTGTTGTAATTCTGCCGCCTTTCTTTAAATATGTCAAAGAATCTACGGTAATATAAATCGTCGCATTCATTGCCTCTTTTTCCAGTGTTTTTCGTATCATTTCTCCGGAGTATCCCTGCTTTGCCATCCTTTTTGCGTCATAAACTGACTGGGCCTGCGTAACAGAAATTCTATGATTATCTACCACATGCACCCGGCCCCGAAACGGTTCCTCTTCCGCAAGTAATTGGGCGGTCTGGCAGCTACCGCTCAAACTGCTTGACATTGGAATATAGACAACCTCCCCATAATGTTCCAAAAGCCGTTCCCAACTTTCCATTACCACACCGGCTGATGGCTGAGAAGTTGTTACAGAATTACCGTTTTGCAGCCGTTCGTAAAACTGCTGCTCGTTAATTTCGTATCCTTCATAAAATATCTGTTCCTGTATGATGACCGGCATAGGGAGAATATAGATTCCCTGCTCTTTCCCCTCTTGTGGCGAAATCCCGCAATTACTGTCCGTTAAGATTGCTATTTTTTTCATCTGCGCCTCCTGCTTTCCTTAATATTGGATTCATATATTCAGGTATATAAGTAAAATATTATGCTGTACAGTTAGTGTAAAGTCAATGTTTTTCCCGTGAATTACTATTAAAAAAGTATAAAATTTTCATGCCAGATAGTTTTGCAAAGAAGATCTGCAATACGAATGATACAAAATCAGAAAAGTTTATGGTCATCCTTGAATTATTTAAGTCCAGATCAAAAAACAATCTGGACTTTCTATTACAGTCTTTCATTATATTTATATCCCACACCCCAGATTGTCAGGATATATTCCGGCGCATCCGGATTCGGCTCAATCTTTTTGCGGATCTTCCTGATAAATGCCATGATATTACTGTCCGCCATCATATATTCATCTGCCCATACAGCCTGATAAATCTGCTCTTTCGTAAACACTTCCCCCTTGTTTTGGAAAAGGAAATAAAGAATGTCAAATTCTTTGGGAGTTAGATTTACTTCCTGACCTCTGCATAAAACCCTTCTGCTTTTTGGATTAATCATCAATTCCCCGGACTGATATTCTCTGTTTCCGTCCGATTCTTCCGACTTTTCTAAAAACAGGGCGTTTTCCTGGCTATGTAAAAGCCCTTTTAAACCCTGTACAAATTCCTCTGCCTCCTTTATGTCCTGATACTCTGTCTGCACTTTTTGTGAAATCCACTGAATTAAATCAGAAGGAAGGGTAATATAAGTAATATCTTTTTTCATGGCGACCCTCCTTAAATTAATTCATGGTATTGTTTTACATATCTTCGCTTGATCCGGTTTGTCAGGAACATATACACTAAAACAACTACAAAAAGGAAAACAAAATATCCTGCCGGAAGTGTTGTTAATCCTAAAATGGTTCCTAATGGAAGCATTGTAATGCCGGAAAATACAACAACTCCAAGCGCGGTAATAATTACCACACTTTTTGACGGCCTGCTTTGGATAAAAGGTATCTTTGCTGTCCTTAGCATTTGCAGAATCAATATCTGTGACCACATAGATTCGAGAAACCATCCTGTCTGGAAAACCGTAATATATCTTGCAATCATTGCCGGATCTGATAAACCGTCAAAAGTCACACCTCCGCAAACTGAAGGACACAAGATGAAATACAGGAATAAAAATGTCAATATGTCAAACGCAGAACTGATCGGTCCAAACCACCGCATAAATCTTCCCAATGTTTTTCCCGACCACTCTCTCGGTTTCCGGTAATCTTCCGGATCTACAAGATCCCATGGAAGAACGATGCAAAGCGTATCATATAGTAAGTTCAACAAAAGAAGCTGTATGGCTGTCATAGGTAAAAAAGGAAGGAACGCACTGGCGCATACAATAGAAAAAATATTTCCAAAGTTAGAACTGGCCGTAATACGAATGTATTTTGACATATTGATAAATGTCTTTCTGCCCTCTAAAATTCCTTCTTCCAGTACATTTAAGTCTTTGTCCAACAAAACAACGTCCGCAGCATCCTTTGCCGCATCCACCGCAGTATCTACAGAAATTCCCACATCAGCTTCGCAGATTGCCGGAACATCGTTTAGCCCGTCTCCTAAGAAACCTACTGTATGCCCATTTTCCCTTAATACCTGAATAATTTCTACTTTTTGGTTCGGTGACAACTCCGCAAATACTTCCCCATACTCTACGGCTGTTTGAAGCTGTGATTCTTCAAGATTTTCTATTTCCTGCCCAGTTAAAATCCTGCTGCAATTTACCCCTACCCTCTGACAGACAGATAATGCTACATCTTTTCTGTCTCCAGTCAAAATCTTTGTCCTGACCTCTAAGTCCCTTAATTTTTTTATTGCTTCCTTGGCAGATTTTTTAGGTGCATCAAAGAATGCAAGATAGCCTAATAAGATCATATGGTTTTCGTCCGCACAGGTAATTTCTCCGGTAGTTATCATCTCTTTTTTCGCTACGGCAATGACTTTCATTCCATCTTCCAGCATTTCTCCGATGATTTCATCCATATTCTTTTTTGCATCGTCCTGTATCGGAAGTATCTGATTCTGGTATTCTACTCTGTCGCAGCATTTTAGCACCGCGTCTGGTTCGCCCTTTAAGACTAACTCCTGCCGTCCTTTCTGATCCTCGATCAAGACACTGACACACTTTCTTTCATAATCAAAAGGTATTTCATCTTTCTTTTGATAGGTTTCCGTCAGTGTTTCGTAATAGTCCTGCTTGTCCGGCATTTCAGAACATTTTAATACCGCTTCATCAATCGGATTTCGGATTCCCGAATGATAAAAGCTATTCAGATACGCATAGTTCAAAACCATTTTGCTGTCATTCCCTAGAATATCCATATAATATTCCAGTATCATGGTTTCATTTGTAATTGTACCTGTCTTATCAATACACAAAACGTCCATGCTCCCAAATCCCTGCATGGAATTCATATTTTTTATCAGGGTTTTCTTTTTAGACAACTGCAAGCTCCCTTTTGCAAGGCAAGCCGTAATAACCATCGGCAACATTTCCGGCATCAGCCCGACTGCCACTGACACCGCAAACAAAAAAGCTTCCAGCCAATTTCCTTTTGTAATTCCAGAAACAACAAATACGATGGGAACTAATACAAACATAAATTTCAGCATCACTCTTGCAATCGAATTAGCGCCTTTTTCAAAACCATCAGAGCTTCTTATTCCCTCCATGTAGGATTTTCCATATAGTGTATTGCGCCCCGACGCAAGAACAACCCCTTCTCCTTTTCCACTAATCACAGTAGTTCCCATGAATACCAGATTGGGATAGTAGATTGGCGATCTCTGAATTTCTCCTTCGTATTTTCTGCTGTTTTTTTCTACAATCGCGCTTTCCCCACTTACCGCAGCCTGAGAAAGAAATAGGTCCTGTGTATTCGTCAACCGTAAATCCGCCGGAATCCTGCTCCCTGGCATTGCATACACACAATCTCCCGGAACTAATTCTTCTGCTGCTACTTCTAAAAGAACTCCCCCTCTTTTTACTTTCACATTCGTATGAATCAGGCGCTCCATTTCCTCGGATGCGTGGTGTGATTTCATCTCCTGAATCAAACGTATCCCACCGCTGACAAAAACCATAATCAGCAAAATAAAAGAAGAATATAAATTTCTTTGTTCATCTGCCTGCATCCAATGATTGGTAAGAAAAGAGATTCCTGCTAAAAAAATTAATACTCCGGTAAATGGATTTAAAAAAGCCCTCCTTATGCGATACCATATAGTATCTTCTCTCTTTTCCAACAAGGGATTGTCCCTTTTTCTTCTTTCTTCTACTTGTTTGATACTTAACCCCTGCTCAGACGTCTCTAAAAATGTATATACTTCTGAAACTTCTTTCCACGCTGCCTGAATCAAAAATTTTTTAGATTCTGTCTGTTGTTCCATATCTGCCTCCTTTTGGATTCTATTTTAACATAGTCAAAACAAAAAGTTATTTTCCGACCTATCAAGCATCTCTTTAAGTTTAGAAGTAGCTTGTATTTCTGAAAGCATCCCCTTATAAAACGTACGTGATTATTTCTTATTCTCTACAACTCATGCGCTCGTTTTGTATAGAGTTATTGCCCTATTTTAGAAAGTTTAAAGTTGTACTCTCGAATAAAAGAAGGAGCGTCATAATCTATTTCAAAAGTACCTTTCTTAAAAGAATATATTGGTTCTCCGATAGCTCCCTTAAAAAGAAATGTTCGGGCAATCCTTATACACCCTGGGGAATCCAACTTATCTACGTCAAAAAGTATTTTTGCCTCGATACTTTTCGGATAATTCTCTCCACGAAAACGATGGGTACGAATACATTCTTGAATATGCTTTATTTGATAAACTGTATAAGGAAATCTACTTAAAATATCTTTTGCAAGTTCCCCTCCTCGTTCCGCATGACAAATAGATACTAAAAAATTATCTATATCTCCTTCCTGCTACAATATATTTTCAATAAATAGTATAACCATTTATTGAACTTGGTTCAATCCAGATTTACTGTTTGAGCCACTTCTTTTGAAAAAGATATAACGGCCAAGCCCCATTATTCTATTTCATCGATATCCGTCTTTCTGATATACTCAATAGTTTCTGTTTTTAGATAAGGTTCCATTGATCCGGACAATGTGTTCACGGGTTTTATTCCGATCCATGTGGGATACAAACTTGAATGGTATCCTTTACAGTACCATCTTGATTTCTGTCTGCCAAAAGTTCAAATGTCTGGAATTTTTCTTTCCTCCTTTTGATTTTCATTGACTTTTTATTAGTCTACAAGAAATTTAGATATCTCTAAACACAAAAAGGGATTGTCGGATAAATCCGATTTTTAACCCTTAATACTTCAAGAGGAGACCTTC
>OAWD01000087.1_pt1 | contig 96339 bp, 97 predicted proteins | sample 1495361 | NCBI WGS metagenome assembly OAWD01 (sample SAMEA2580130, study PRJEB22360) | human gut metagenome | biome: human gut; feature: human-associated habitat; material: faeces | place: Denmark | collected 2008/2010 | reverse complement strand
TCACCTGATCCTCCCTGCGGTAGGCCAGGTGTTGCAACGATCACTAGAACTCGCCAAACGGAAAAACCACCGGGGGGGGGAAAATAGGTTCCTCCTGGCCGTGATGGTCACCCTCGCCATGGTGCTCGCGTTGTCGGTGGCCGGCACCGCGAGCGGTGAGGACATGCCGGCCGGCACGTCCTCGGCGGAGACAGCGGTGAAGTCCGCCGGCAAGACGGGCGAGATCACGTTCCCTGCCGGCTCGTACATCGTCGACATGGGCGACACCTTTTCTGACGACGCCCAGCTCAAACCATACGGCCTCATCTACGATCTCGTCCTCAACGCCAAGGTCCCGGTGTACTGGGTCATCAACGGGAGCAAGACCAGCCAGACCGGCGTGGACCTCACCTACAACGGCAGGAACTACATCTCCGGCCCGTTCGTCATATCCGGCGACGACGTCGATTACAACGTCAGGTCGATGCTGTTCAAGTGGCGCGGCTACGGCGTGCGCATCGATGGGCCCACCGACACCGCCGTCACGGTTGCCGACAGCCGGAAGATCTCCTCGGTCCCCCGCGTCGTGCTCGACAAGCAAAACGGCAAGATAGCCAAAGGCTACCTCGTCAAGTCCGGCATCCTGCGGAACGAGAATGCCAGCGATGACCGCGTCTACAAAGAAAAAGCGACTCCGGCGGACCTGGACTCTTCCTGCGACGACATCTACGTCATGCCGCACGCCGAACCGACCACAGCGACGCATAGCCCACTCGCCTCCTTCAACAAGGGCGGCGGCTACATCTGGGCCGGATGCCACGCCGTCTCCTATCTCGAAAGCAATACCAAGGGCAAGGGCGTGGATGACGGTTCCATGTTCTTCCTGTCCACCAACGGCCTGCTCATCGGAGACAAGCATAAAGGAGCGTCGGGTGTAAGCGGCGCCTACCAGGTGGCGGGCGCCGCGTCGGACCCGATCATGCAGTTCGTCGGGAACACGTTCGCCGCGCACGCCAACGGAGCGGAAGAGATCTACATGCCCGCCCCCGGCAGCGCGTGGCGCGCCACCACCAGGGTGCTGGAGACCGACCCGAACCAGCGGCAAGTCCTCGCCGGTATGTCTCCCGGTCCGGCCGTGTTCATGGCCGTGGGTCCCGGATACGGCGACTACGGCAACGGCATGGTCATGTACGAGGCCGGACACGAATTCAAAAAAACACCGACGCCGACCGCAACGCCATACGAGCGTTCCTGAACTTCCTCATCCTGTCCGGAGTGGAGAAAAGCCTCGACGTGAAGGCCACGATCCCGTCCGACGCCACGGCCGGATCGACCGTGCAGGCTTCCGTGACCGTCACCAAAGGCACGCCGCCATACACGTACCAGTGGCAATCCGACTGCAACGCGTCGTTCTCCGACCCGACCGGATCGGCCACTTCCATCACGTTCCCGAACGAAGGCCCATGCCATGTGAAGGTCACGGTCAAAGACCAATGCGGCCGCGCCACGTTCGACACCCGGCTGGTCGACGTCAAGACCCGCAAGGGAACCGTCTCATGGCGCAAGACCGACACCGAAAACAATCCGCTGGCCGGATCCTCCTGGACTCTGACCGGCCCGGACGGCCAGTCCAGGACCATCACGGACAACGGCGACGGCGACGAGGACCGGACCGACGGATCGTTCAGGGTGACAGGCCTCGACATGGGCGCGTACACGCTCACCGACTCCCAAGCCCCGTCCGGGTTCCACAAGGATGACAGTAGCCACCCGTTCACGCTCGACAACACGCATCCCGACTGGACGTTCACCAGTGGATTCGTCAACAGTCCGACACCCGCCACGGTCACCGTGAACGGCTCCAAAACCCTGACCGGCCGCGATTCGAAGAACGGCGAGACGTTCAGGTTCACGTTCATCCCATCCGACCAGGCCACCAGGAAGGCCGTTAGTGACAAGACCATCACGGTATCCAAAACACGGTCCGTCGGCGGGCTGCGGGACGGCGTGGCCAAGGACTTCACCTTGGCCACGGCGACTGTGGCCAAGGCCGGCACGTACACGTTCGCCGCAGCCGAGGACCAGACGGACTGCCCGGGCGACCTTTCCTGCTCGAAGGCCGGATACCGGATCACCATCACGGCCACCGGCGGTACCGCATCCAGCGGCGCCCTCACCGTCCATGCCTCCATCGCAAAGACCAAGGACGACGAGGGAAACACGGCCGACGCCACCGGCATCGCGAAGGCGGCGTTCACGAACACGCGGGTCGCACAGAGCGCGCTGCCGTTGACGGGCGCGTCCGAGGCCCGGAACAACACGATGCTCGGCCTGTCCGTCATCGCCGCGGCGCTCGTGCTGGCCGTCCTCGGAGCGAAACGCTCCAGGGCGTAGCGACAGATTTCGCGCGCCGCATGCACGCCGGCGCGCGGCCCGTTCGACCGTCCGGCCGAACGGTCTTTCATGAAAGAAGGAGAGTTCCCCATGAAACTCACTAAGATCACGGCGATGGCGGCCGCCATCGCCACCGTCGCGGGACTGGGGGCCGTCGCGGCGTCCAGCGCGAACGCGCAGGTCGTCACGGACGGTGAGAAGACCATCACGTTGAACGCCACGAGCGCGGACCAATTGACTGGACACACATTCAAGGTCGTGAAGGTCGCGTCCTACGACGTGTACGGCACCGCCCCGAACCAGAGCGTCACCCTCAAGACCGAGGACGGCCTCAAGAAGGATATTGCCGACTACCTGAAGTATACGGGCACCGGCGATCCGCTCGCCTGGGCGCAGCAGCAGGACCAGGCCAAGCTCGACAAGTCCACCACGAGCCCGTGGCTGGGCGACGGCACCACCCGCGGCCTCGCCGACAAGCTCGCGTCCAAGGCCACGACCACGGTCACGTCGACCCTGTCCAACGAAAACAAGCAGGCCACGTTCACGCTGGACAGCCCGGGCCTGTGGCTGATCGTCGACCAGGCCGTGACCGGCAAGAGCAGCAAGGCCCTGCCGATCCTCGCCGGCACCAAGCTGACCATCAACAACACGGTGTACTCCTCCGGTTCCATCGACATGAAGAACCAGACCGCGTCGGTCAGCAAGACCGTGACCGACCAGACCGTCGCAGCCGGGCAGGATGCCTCCTACACGATCACGACCAAGGTTCCGAACTACGTGGGCTACAAGGTCAACGGTTACCAGTTCACCGTGTCCGATAAGTTCGCGCACAACGCGCCACTGTCCTACAAGACCGACACCCTGAAGGTCACGGTCGATAACAAGCAGCTGACGGCCGGCACCGACTACACGGTCACCGGCTTCAACTCCACGTCCAAGACCTTCATCATCGACCTGAGCGCCTACATCAAGGCCAAGGGCTTCAAGGGCACCCCCGTCGATGACTCCAAGTTCACCGACGCCGACCTGGTCGGCAAGAACGTGACCGTCGAATACAAGGCCACCGTGACCGGCAGCACCGGCAACACTGGCGTCGCGAACACCCCGACGATCAGGTATCCGAACGATCCGAGCAACAACGAGAGCAAGCAGGAAGTGCCGGGCACCCCGGTCAAGGTCTTCAACTTCGACTACACCCTGGTCAAGAAGGACAAGACCACCGGTGCTGCGCTCGAGGGTGCCAAGTTCGCCATCAAGAATGCCGACGGCAAGTACCTCGCCTACACCCGCGACCAGGACGGCAACGGCAAGTGGATCACCCTCGACACCAAGCCGGAATCCACCGCCGACGGCACCCTCTCCGGCGTGTTCACCACCGACCCGAACGGCCAGGTGACCTTCCCGGCCCTCGACGAGGGCAAGTACACCATCGAGGAGATCGCAGCCCCGAACGGCTACGTCAACGTGGGTGTGTTCTTCGGCTTCACGATCGCGGCCAACCTCTCCGGCACCGGCGCGGACCAGACCGCGAAACCGTCCTACACGATCGACGCCGATGGCGTCAGCAGCGATCGTTGGGGACTGGTCTCCGACGGCAGCACCGCCGAAGTGGTCGTGGAGAACGTGAAGAGCATCACCCAGCTGCCGCTCACCGGCGGCGCGGGCACCGTGCTGTTCACCGTGGTTGCGGCCCTCCTGATCGGCGCCGGCGTGACCGTCGGCGTCAAGTCCCGCAAGGCGAGCGCCATCGCCTGAACGGTCTGACGGATGCCCCCGGCCCTTCGGGTCCTTCTCCCTCAAGGGGACGTCCGTCCGAGAGGCCGGCATCCCATGGAAACCGCCATGGGATGCCGGCCTTTGCCGTATATGGCGTCTCATACGGAAAGGAACGGCGATGAGAAGGGAGTTCACTCCTGACGAGATCTCGTACCTGCGCGGCCTGTGGGCAGTGTCCAACGTCACTCCGACGCGCATCATCTATTCCGACGAGTTCAAAAGATACTTCCTCCGCGAACACGGGAAAGGCAGGGGAGTGACCGAGATCTTCCGCAACGCCGGACTGCCGGTGCCGATCATCGGCAGGAAACGCATCGAACGCTGCGCCGCCCGGTGGGTCCGGCCGGATCATTGTCGTCACCAATGAGCAAGCAGTACATCCCATCCCCAACAACCCGTTGAAGAAAGAGCCTAAGATTCCCGATGTGGCCGAGGCGATGGGCGTGCGCGCCATAAACCTACGTGAGTTCTATGACGCTAGCGGCGATCTCATTCCCCTGCCGTATCCCATTCAGCCGACACTCTGATCGTGTGCTGTCGGCGCGGCGTAGCGGTCATCGTGATCATTTGTCGCATCCTTTGCTGTTCCATTCGTGTGCGTCATCGGCGTAACCACCTCGCGTGTGTCGCCCGGGACATTGAGACAGAACAAACGCAATGGCTTCCTGAGCCGTGGCTTCAATGGAGGGATTTAATCGTGTGCCGGCGCTGTTGCGGCAGCGAGGCGTTCCCTCTGGCGCAATCGCTGAAATGCCTGTATGATTGTCCTTATGTCGGACAATTCAGAGAATGCCGCTGTGGGGCATGGCGGCGAGAGAGACATGGCTCGGGATATTGAAGCGTCATCGATCGCGAGTCATATCGATTTGTTCTTCGATGAACTGCATCGCATTGACGTGGCGTATTCGGATTACGCTCGCCGAGCCGGAGTGTCGGATAATGTGATGTGCATTCTGGACTACCTCAAGGACCATGATGGGGCGTCGCAGCGGGCGATCTGCGAGTACACGCTGTTGCCGCGGCAGACGGTCAACAATGTCATCGCATCGTTTGTGGCGCATGGGTTCGTGGAGCTTGGGGACGCCGAAGGCGATCGTCGGGTCAAAACGGTCCGTTTCACGCCTGCCGGGCGCAGATATTGCAACAGCTTGATCGCGCCGAGTCGCGCCGCGGAGTATCGGGCGATGAGCGAGCTTCCTGACGAGCTGCGCAGCGCGTTGCTCAAGGGCATGGGCGTCTACGGGCGGGTGTTCCGCAAACAGATGCATGACATTTCCGTGTAGTTTTCCCGTCTCGGACTTCGCCACGCCGTATGGCTCAATTGTCCTACTTCGGGACAATACTGAGATATGAGCGTAGACGACTTCGCGAGGGGAAGGAAGAAGCATGCGGCTGGTTGCCCGTTTCATGAAGCCATACTGGGCGCTGTGCGCGGTGACGACGGTGCTGCTGCTGGTCGATGTCGTCGGCGCGCTGGTCATTCCCACATTCGCCGCGGAGCTGCTGAACGAAAGCGCGACATCCGCATCATTCAAGAAGATGACCATCACGGCGGTCGGCATGGGCGTGGCCGCGCTGATTTCCGGCATGTGCGCCGTGGCGGGCGGATGGTGCTGCTCGCAGTTGACCTCTCGCGTCGGCAAGGACATGCGCATGGCTCTGTACCGCAAATCCATGGATCTGTCGATCTATGATTTCCGCAATTTCGGTACGGCATCGATAACCACGCGAACGATCAACGACGTGGTCAACATCCAGATGGCCATGACCAATGTGCTGTGCATGCTGATGCCGGTGCCGATCATATTCATCATCGCGCTGACCCTGTCGTTCCGGCTCGACGTGACCCTGTCTCTGTGGCTGCTGGTGGCGATAGCCTTCGTGTGCGTCGTGGCGCTGTTCATCATGCGATCCGCGGCGCCGTTGTTCCGCAAACTGCAGAAACTGCTTGACCGCATCGGCGCCGTGCTACTCGAAAACCTTACCGGCGTCCGCGTGATCCGCGCCTTCAACAAGGAATCCCATGAGCGGCGGCGCATGGACGGCACGTTCGTCGACTACGCCGATACGTCCATCAAGGCGAACCGGCTATTCGCGAACCTCGACGGCCTGTCGTACTTCGGCATGAACGCATTCATCGTCGTCGTGTATTTCCTCGCGGGAGGACGCATCAGCGCCGGAAACTTCCAAATCGGCGACATCACCGCCATCGTGGAGTATGCGATCATGGCGCTGTTCTATCTGATGATGGCGCAGATGGTGATCATCACCTTGCCGAGGGCGCTTGAATGCTGCGAGCGTGTGCGGCTGGTGCTGGATCACAGTCCGCAGATCGCCGACCCGGAGCCGGGCGCGGCGGTGGATATGAGCGGTCGCGGTCCGCTCCCGGACGGCGAGGTGCTGGCGTTCCGCGATGTGACATTCCGTTTCGCGGACGCGCAGGAGGACACGTTGCGACATGTCAGCTTCTCCTGCAAGACGGGCCAGACCACGGCGATCATCGGTGGCACGGGCTCGGGCAAATCGACGATCGCCATGCTCGCACTGCGGTTCCATGACGCCAATTGGGGAGAAGTCACCCTCGATGGCGTGGACGTGCGCAAGATGACGCAGCACGATCTGCGGCGCCGCGTGTCCTACGTACAGCAGCAGGCGTGGTTGTTCTCGGGGACGATTGCCGACAATCTGCGGTACGGAGACCGAGATGCCTCCGATGAGCGGCTGAATCATGCGATCGATGTCGCGCAGGCCCGCGAGTTCGTCGATTCGCTGCCGCAAGGACTGGAATCCCGCGTCGCGCAAGGCGGTACGAACTTCTCCGGTGGGCAGAAGCAGCGTCTGTCGATTGCGCGCGCACTGACCGGAGACACCCAGCTGGTGGTGTTCGATGACAGTTTCTCGGCGCTCGATTTCAAGACCGACGCCGCGTTGCGGCATGCGCTCGCCGCAGAGACGAACGGGCGTGCGGTGCTCATCATCGCGCAGCGCGTGAGCACCGTCCAGCACGCCGACCAGATCGTCGTACTGTCGGACGGACAAGTGGCAGGCATCGGCAAACATGACGAACTGATGGCGGACTGCGAGGTGTACCGCGAAATCGTCGAATCGCAGACCAAGGAGCCGGCAATGGGAGAGGAGGCGTGACGAGAATGACAACGCAGAATGACGATATGACGGAAACCGTTGTGAACGCGGGCGACACGGTAAAGACCGACGACATCGAGCTCGAAGCGCCGAAGAACGCGATGGCCACAGCCCGGCGGCTGTTCGTGCAGCTGGGCAATCAGCGGGTGCGCCTGTGCGTGGTCGCCGCGTCGATTCTGCTGTTCACGTTTTTCCATATCGCCGCTCCGATGTACAGCGCCGTCGTGGTGGACTCGATATGGGATGCCGTGCAGGGCGCATGGCGTGACGGCGTTCCGTTCTCAGTAAGCTGGAACGCCGGCGGTATCGGCTGGACGATCCTGATTCTGGCAATCCTGTATCTCGGCGAGTGGGGCTTCTACTACCTGCAGTCCTATCTGATGGCGTCCGTGGCCGAAAACCTCAACCTGACGCTGCGCAAGCAGATCAGCGCGAAGATCCAGCGGCTTCCGCTGCGCTTCTTCGACCGCAATAAGCCGGGAGAAGTGCTGAGCAAGGTCACCAACGATCTTGACCGTATCAGCGAAGTCATGCAGACGGGGTTGCTGCGACTCATCACTGCCATCACCACGGTGACCGGCTCGCTGGTCATCATGGTCTACTACTCGTGGCTGCTCACGGTCGTGTTCCTCGTGTTCATGGCATTGAGCATGTGGGTAACCAAACTGGTCGCCCGCAAGAACCTCGAGATCGCGTCATTGCGTCAGGAGACCATCGGAGAGCTGACCGGCCTGGCCGAGGAATACTACAAGGGCCGCAACATCATCAAGGCATACAATCGCGAGGAAGACAGTGCGGCAGCGATGGAGGACGCCGCCGAACGCACCCGAAAAGCCGCGCAGCTCGCCGACTTCATCACGATATCCGTCAATCCTCTGATCCGCATGATCGCGCGGTTCTCGCAGATGGCGGTGATGCTGCTCGCCGGTTGGATGGTACTTGGCGGCCGCATGACCGTCGGCGTGGCGCAGGCGTTCTACCAATACATCAACCAGGTGTCCGAACCGCTGACCGAAGCCAGCTACATGATCAACTCGCTGCAGTCCGCGCTCGCGTCCGCCGAACGCACCTTCGAGCTGTTGGACGAGGAAGAGGAACGGCCCGACCCCCAGCCAGCTGACGCGGCGAAGATCGCTGAGGAGCCTGTGCAGGGCCGTGTGGTGTTCAACCACGTGAGGTTCGGATACGATCCGCAACGGCCGCTGATGAAAGACGTCAACTTCGTGGCCGAGCCAGGGCAGAAGGTCGCAATCGTCGGGTCAACCGGCGCGGGCAAGACCACGCTGATCAACCTGCTGATGCGATTCTACGAGATCGATGGCGGCGCGATAACGCTTGACGGCGTATCCACAGCCGCCATGACGCGAGGCGATCTGCGCCGCGAATTCGGCATGGTGCTGCAGGATACGTGGCTGTTCGGCGGCACCGTGGCGGAGAATCTCGCCTACGGGCGGCCCGATGCGACCCGCGAGGAGATCATCGCGGCGGCCAAAGCCGTGCGCGCCGACTACTTCATACGCACGCTGCCGCACGGCTACGATACCGTACTCGACAACGAGGCCGGGAACCTGTCGGTCGGGCAACGCCAGCTGCTCACCATCGCCCGCGTCTTCCTTGCGGACCCGCCGATCCTGATACTCGACGAGGCTACCAGCTCCGTCGATACCCGGACCGAGGCGGAAATCGGCAAAGCCATGACAAGACTGATGGCAGGACGCACCAGCTTCGTCATCGCGCACCGGCTGTCGACGATCCGTGACGCGGACCTGATTCTGTATATGGAACATGGTGACATCATCGAGCACGGCAACCATCATGAACTGTTGGAACGCGGCGGCCGTTACGCCGCACTGTACAACAGCCAGTTCGCGTGACACGTCAAGGCTCATCGACGGGCGATCATGCCGGCGATGAGCCTATGCCTCGCGGTCGAGCGGAGGCAACTTGTGCAGGGCCCGCACGATGTCGCATTGGTCGCGCAGCGTGCCTTCGTCGGCGCACATCGTCGGGTACCACATGCGTTTGCGCAATGTGGACTCCGCCCTCAACAGCATTCCGTCATCGCTGGCGTACTGAAAATGCAGATGACTGAGCAGGCCGCCGCTCGCCAGCGCAGCCCGTTCGGGCATCGGATCCATCGCCACCAGCACACTGAACGGGCAGCCTGCCGGCGCGTCCGTCGCATGAAACACATAACAGGGTTTGCCCTCCAACCCCTTGGCGATGGTCCGGTCAAGCCGATACCGGTAGCGGCCCAGTGAACGATCCGGTCCCACCAGCCAGTCGATGATGAATCCGTCGGCCTCGTCGGCCGCCGTTTCGACGCCGGCGCTCTCCTGCCGCGGCGCCCCGTGGCGAGGCGCCATCCTCCGAATCCGCATCGGCCTGACGGTATCGGAACGAGCAATCGCGCAACCGTATGATCACATCGCTCATAGTACACCGCCGATGCTCAGTGCCAGCGGGATCGTGCAGACCGCCATCGCCGCCCAATCAAACCAACGCTGTGAATCTCCGTTATGCAGGTATGCCGGCCGAACCGTCCCAATCCCTTGGTAAGTGCCGCGACCGACAGGTCACGCGAGACGATCGTCGCGTTCATCAACAGCGGAACCAGCACGAACTCCAGCGACTGGGCCGGATGCCGCAGCAGCGCGAGTCGGCCGGAGGCAAGACCGCGAAGGGCCATCGCGTCGCGGGTTCGCCGGTAGTCCCGCCCGATTGTCGGAAAGAACCGGATGACCACCACGCAGGGGATGGCCGCCGATTCGGGCACGCGCATACGACGCAGCACGCACACGAATTCGCTGACGCGCGTGGTGGAGAACGCGTAGGCGCCGGTGATGAAACAGGGCATCATCATGCGAAGCCCCACGGAAAACAGCCCGACGACATGTATCCAGGCGTCGGCGCCAGAGCCGGAGGCCGACGCGGCGCCCGAAGCCCCCGCCGATGTTGATCAGATCGGGGATGTCAGCTTGCCGGAGCGGCTCTGGCGTGCGGTGCCGGCCTCGGCGGGGCTTCCCGCCTGTGCGGTCGGGCGGGCGCGCCAGACAAACTGCGCCGATTGCGATGCCTTGCCTAGATGCGTGGGCCGGGGCGCCACAATACGGGTTGAAATAGCCGAAATCCGCAATTCCCCGTGTCAAATCGCCGTTTTGTGGCCCGAAAACGGCGATTTGACACGGGGAATTATCAAGAACGGCTATTTCAACCCGTGTTTTGGTGAAGTGCGACACCGCGATGGAGGGGCGCGGAAAAAGAGAAAGCCCGGCGGGGAAGCCGGGCTTGAGAGAGAAGAGAAGAAGGGGTTCAGTTATTGCGGCCTTGCGGTCGTGATTACTATATAAACGCATGTTTCGGGGCAAGTCATGTGGTTTACCTGAAAAAATCGTGTGAAACCCTGCGTATTTGGCTGAGATGACATAATATTTGGCCTTCCGCAGTATTTTTTCTGCCGCAGCCGTCCCGTTGATGCGCAATGGTGAGGCCGGCTCCTACAGTGGTCGGCATGTCATGCACCACATTGCTTATCGGAAAATCAGCCAGCTGCAGCGGCGCGACGATCATCGCCCGCAACGATGATTCCGGCTCCGGCCGCTACGATCCCAAGCGGCTCGTGGCCGTGGCGCCGACGGACCAGCCGCGCCACTACCGCAGCACGCTCAGCCATGTCGAGATCGACCTGCCGGATGCCCCGTGCCGCTACACCATCGCGCCGAACGTGCTGCCGAACCGAGGCGTGCTCGCCGAGGCCGGCGCAAGCGAGTGCAACGTGGCGATGAGCGCCACCGAAACCATCGCGGTGAACGAGCGCGTGCTCGCCGCCGACCCGCTGGTCGAGCTCAGGCCAGCCGAAGGCGTGCCGGGAGAGGCCGGCTATCGGCCGGAGACCCCCGGCGGCATCGGTGAGGAGGACATCATCACGCTGGTGCTGCCGTATGTCTCTTCGGCCCGCGAGGGTGTGGAACGGCTCGGCGAGCTGCTGGAACGGTACGGCACCTATGAGTCGAACGGCGTGATCATTTCCGACGTGGACGAGATCTGGTATGTCGAGACAATCGGTGGGCACCACTGGATTGCGCGCCGTGTGCCCGACGACTGCTATGCGACGATCCCCAACCAGCTGGGCATCGACGACTTCGACTTCTCCGACGCGTTCGGCGAGCGGCGGTTCTTCATGTGCAGCGCGGACCTGCGCGAATTCATCGATCGGCACCATCTGGGCCGTGCCATGCGGCCCGCGCAGGGCGCCGGTTTCGGCGTCGCCGCCGTGCTGCCGGACCACATCAACCCGCGTGTGGTGTTCGGCACCAGCACCGTCAAGGACCATATCTACAACACGCCGCGCGCCTGGTACATGCAACGTCACCTGAACCCGAGCGAGGATTGGGATTCGCCCGCGGCCCGCTACACGCCGACCTCCGACGACATCCCGTGGTGCCGGGCGCCGGAGAACAAGGTGACGGTCGAGGACATCGACTTTCTGATGTCGTCGCATTTCGAAGGCACGCCTTTTGACCCGTACGGAACGCTTGGTACACCGGAAAGCCGGCATCGCTACCGTCCGATCGGCATCAACCGCACTGGTCACATGGTCGCGATCGAACTGCGGCACGACGTGCCGGCCGCAGCGGCGGCGGTGATGTGGATCGCCTTCGGTTCCGGCCCGTTCACGGCGGTCGCACCTTTTTATGCGAACGTGGACGACACTCCGGCGTATCTGCGCGACACCACGCCCGAGGTCTCCACCGACAACCTGTACTGGACGAACCGTCTGATCGCCGTAATTGCCGACGCGCACTGGTACGAGACGCGCAACGCGATCGAATACTATGGCGAGCAGGTGCGGGCGTTCGGGCGCCGGCTTGTCGAAGAAACGGATGCGGCGCTCGTCGATGCCGAAGCCGGGGACATCCGCGCGGCGCTCATGGCTGCGAACGAGACGATGGCCGGGCGTCTGCGGGATCTGACCCATAAGCTGCTCGATAACGTGCTGTATACGTCGAGCAACCTGATGCGCAACTCGTTCGCCATGTCCGATAGGTGGGTCTGAGGGCTTGCTCCCTTGTCGCAGCGAACGGTTCTCAATAAGAAAGGTGCGAGTCCGTGTGACGGGGAAAACGAACATGAAAACAGCAGAAAGCCCGGAATTCCGGGCTTTCTACGCAATGTTCGCTTGTTCGAAAATGTGCGGAATCCTCGCACCTTTCTTAATGAGAACCGTTCGCTGCTACCTCATACGTCTGCGCGTGGAAATCACACGTCACGGCGGTGCCGTCGGCGAAGACCGAGCGCTGCACCAGCGGGTCGCCGCCGACAAGGTCATGCCGCACGAGCTCCTGCATGCCGACGCGCCGGTGCAGCCCGGCTACGACCGCACACCGCTCGATGTCATTCTCGGTACGGGCGCGCAGTGCGGCATTCATATCACCGTCCATGCCGGCATATGCGGCGTCACGGATCAGGTACGGCGCACCGCCGTTGAGCAGCGCGTACAGCATGTAGTCGTCGCCACCGGCCACCCGATCCATCATCCACGGCTGGATCACGCAGTCATGGTAGACGAGGTTGTACAACGGCACCGGGATGCCGTGCCGAGGCGCGTCGGGGGAGCGCATTTGGAAGTCGTACGGCGCGTAATGGCAGAACACCAGGCTCGGCACCGCCCAGTCGGACACCTCCTCGGACGAGGTGAGAATGCCGTGCGCCAGCAGGTATTCGAAGCATTCGGCGCGGCGCTCGTAGCATTCGCGGCGGGTCATGCGGTGCTCGGGATGCGAGCATTCGTCGCCTTCATTGCAGGTGAACACGTCCAGATACGCGCAGTCCAGCACGATGCCGTGCGTGGCGATCTCACTGAAGTTGCGGCGCACGTAATCCGGCGCAAGCTCGGCGCACAGGTACGTTTGGCGCCCGCCGGCCCACATCGCGTGCTCGGGCATCGTGCCGTCCGCCAGTCGGATCGCATTGCGCGGGTCGAACGTGCGCGCGGCGAAGTAATAGTCGCGGTATTGGTCATGCGTGCCGAACAGGTCTCCCTGCTCATGACAGGCGTCGATCAGCGATTTCATGCCCTTCCAGCCGCCGGCCTCGCGGCATGCGGGCAGATAGTCGGGATGGCCGTTGTCGTAGCCGGGCTGCGCCCAGCCGTCCAGATGCAGGTACAGCCGCCCGGCACCCATTTCGTGCAGCGTACGCATCTGCCGCTCGCGCTGCGCGAACGTGACGAGCGAATCATTCTTGCCGGGCTGCGCGGGATCATAGAACGACGAGTCCGGCTGAACGTTCGTCTTGATACCGACATGCACCCATGAACGGCCGAGCAGGTCACGCACCGACGGGTTGCGCGCCGCCTTCTCCGCCAGCGTGCGCAGCCGGCCGCGTTCGTTGACGTAAGCGCGGTACGTCTTGCAGATGGCGGTATGGTCGGCATGGTCGAGGAGACGATATCGCACGACACGGCGGTAATCCATGCGGCCGAGACTTGGCTCGAACCACATTCCGACGTGCGTGTACGGTCCGCCGGCCGGATGGTCGATGTCATATCCTGCGTTCCACGGCGTCTCGCAGATGGCGATGTACGCATGCCCGTCGCTGCGCAACTGCGCGAACCAGGGCATGTACCCGCCCGCAGTCTCGAACCGCCCGCCGAAGGAGACCGCATCAGTGCCGACCTCGGTAGGCCAGCTATTCGGTATCATCACGCCCTGCTCGTGGGTGATGAGCGTCACGTCATGCGCGTCCGCACGGTCGAAGGACAGCGGCGCAGGCCAAAGCACCCTGTCGATGCGCGGCTCGGCCCCACACTCGCGCAGTGGCACCCATTCGCATAGCACGTCGCCGCTCGACCGCTCGATCCAGATATACGTCTCAAAAGCGTAATCCGCACCCGCGAACCCGGCGAACACGCTGCGCACGCCGACTCCGGTGCCGGTCTCGATCCGCTCATGCGTGACGGTAGCGGCGCCGGCGAACGAGAATGAACGATCCTCGCGCGTCAGCTGCGGCTCTATGCCGTCGCAGCCGCTCCAGGTCGCACCGTCGCGGCTGAATGAGAACCGCAGCGTCGTCTCATCGAAGCGCAGCATGGTTCCGGACATGGTGAATTGCATCATGGACGTTCTCCTGATCGGTGATAGAGGGGCGAATATCAGCTGGCAGCCCCGCCGCGCGGCACGTCAGTTGAAGCCGACGACCTTCTCTGCGACGACATAGCCGCGTCGGATCACCCAGCGCCCGACAGACCCACGCAGGTTCAGCGCGCGCGACACCAGCTTGCGCCGCACGTCACGCCCGATGGCCGGCGACGCCTTGTCGATGTCCGCCCACAGTTCGTCCTTGAGACGGTAGTTTGCCTTGTCTTTCGACAGGATCAGGAACACCGACGTGACCGAGCTTTCGATCGCGAGGAAATGAATCATATAACGGTATAGGCCGTCCGGCACGGTTCCCGGTTCGGGAGTGGCCTCCACCATGCGCTGGTTGACGAGCCGCAGCTGCGCGACGCGGCGGATCATCACGTCGGTCTGTACGCTCTGCCCCTCGCGCCCGATGAAGTAGTGGTAGAACGGGATGTCCATGTACAGCATCGATTTGACCCACGGGAACGGCTGGTATGCGTAGATGAAATCGACGTAGAACGTGTGCTCGGGCAGCTGCATGCCGGAGTCGCGCACCACCTGGGTGCGGTAGATCAGCGCGTGCATCAGTATGTATTCGGCGACGCCGAAGCAGCCGAGATCGTCCCAGCCGAGCACGGTGTTGGTCGCCATCGCATGACGGAAGTTCACTGTGTGCTTGACGCGCTTGCCCACCTTGTCGTACACGTAATTGGTGACGATCATGTCGACCGGATCCGTGGCGACGCGCTGCACCCGCAGCGTGCCCATGAGCGTGTCGATGGAGGGCATGTCCACCCAGTCGTCGGCGTCCACGACCTTGACATACATGCCGGTCGCGTTGGCGATGCCGGTGTTGACCGCGCCGCCGTGGCCCTTGTTGACCTGGTGGATTGCCCGCACGTTGCCGGGCCAGCGCCGCTCGTACATGTCGGCAAGTTCCGGGGTGCCGTCCGAGGATCCGTCATCGACGATCAACACTTCGATGTCGCTGTTGTCCGTCGCGGAGAGCAGCGACTCCACGCAGCGCTCCAGATACGTTTCCATGTTGTAGGCGGGCACCACGAAGGTGAGTGTTTTCGACGATTGTTCCATAGTTCCTCGTTATACAGGTGTCGCGGGGATGACGTGCGACACGTCGCCTCGGATGTTGCAGCGAGTCTAACCTCTACAAGCAAAGCTATCACTAAGCGGCGTTCAGGCAAGTCCCGTCGTCCGTTCCGCCGTTTTTTGGGCTTCCGGCTTGTGCGCGGTTCTGATGATCAGTCGGCGCTCGCGGGCAGGTATGCCGGTTCGTCCGGTTCGGCGGTCTCGACAGGAGCGTCCGGCTCGTCCGGGGCCGTTGTCTCGCTCCGCTCTTTGTCTCGACGTTCTTTGTCTTCCTTGGCTGCGAGCTGCTTCGCCTTCTGGCTCTCGAACCGCAGGATCGGCTTGGAATCCAGCCGGCTCAGGCCGTGCCATGCGAGGTCGACGACGTATGCGGCGAGCTGCTCCTTGTTGACCTTCGGCCGGTCCGCCCAATATTGACCGGTGAATACGGTCATGCCGACCAGCATCTGCGCATAGTATGGCACGCCCTTGGCGGAGAGCTTCCGGCGTTTGAACGCGGCGGTGAGCAGATCCTCCACGCGCAGGCTGATGTCGCCCAGCAGCGAGTTGAACGATCCGGCCGGGTCGGTGGTCGGCGAGTCGCGCACGAGCACTTGGAAGCCTTCGGAGTTCTCCTCAATATAGGTGAGCAGGGCGAGTGCCGCGCGCTCCACGATCTGGCGGGGATGCGCCTTGGTGTCGGACAGCGCCTCGATGAGCGCATTGGTCAGCTCGCGCATCTCACGGTCGACGATTACCGCGTACAGTCCCTCCTTGCCGCCGAAATGCTCGTAGACGATCGGCTTGCTGACCTTCGCGTTCGCGGCGATCTCCTCGACACTCACCGCCTCGAACCCCTTGGATGCGAACAACGCTCGCCCCACGCGGATGAGCTGTTCGCGGCGTTGCAGCGCCGTCATTCTTGCAGTATTGGCCATGAGCTCCAGTGTAGTGGTCGCGGTGCCTAGCGCCTATACCCCCCCCGAAATGTTGTCGGGGTCTACGTTTTCGCGGTAGGTCGTGCGGCTGAGGAGAGTCGATCATGAAGACGTATGTGGCCCCGTCGATGACGGCGAGCGAGTTCGACAACCATGACATCGTGTCGTGCGTGTCCTGTTTGATACGTGTTTTCGGTGGCGGTCGCGAGTATTACCACGATGAGGGTGGGGCACCATTGCCCGACTTGTTCTATGTTGAATATCATGGGACCGCTGGCAATCCGGTGCCGTCTGGTATGCCGCTTTATGCATTGGTGGCAGATTTGCCTATACCAGCGTCTTCCCCGGTTCGATATGTAGGGACGACTCAGGGGCAGCGTCTGTGCCAGCAGCCCAATTAGTCGTCGACTTGGCTGCAACAATGCGACGTATGTGGTATTCCGGCCGCTGTCCGTTGCGGTTTTTAGGCTGGAGCCATGGATACGAATCTGATTATCGGCATTGTCGCCGCAGTGGTGATTGTCGTCCTGCTCATTGTGTGGGGCGTAGTACGCGGCAGGTCGCGTAAGAACGAAGTCGTCGGCCGGCCGGCGGAAACCGCAACATCGCCGCGTCAGGCGGGTCGTGCGGGTGAAGAACCCGAGACGGTCGCCGCAACAGTTGACAGGCAGCTCTCTGCTCCCGAAACCGAGGGCGAAGCCGCCTCCCCTCGAAGTGAGGAAGAGCGTAAGCCGGTCGAACCGACGCAGGCCGCCCCGGTCAAGCCGGCGGCTCCCGCATATGATGTACCGGAAAAATCCGGCTCGCGCATTCAGCGGCTCAAGGCGAAACTTTCCAAGTCCTCGAATCCGTTCGGCAAGGCGTTGTTCAACATCCTCACCAAAGACAACCTCTCCGAATCCGATTGGGAGGACGTCGAGGACACGCTGCTGCTGGCCGATGTCGGTGCCGAAGCAAGCGAGCAGCTAGTCGGCGAATTGCGCCGCGATGCGCGCATCACCGGCAAGGCAAGCCCCGACGAGGTGCGCGCCACGCTGCGCGACAACCTGCTCGACCTGGTCGGCCGCGACACCGACCGCCGTCTGAACGTCGACAAGCCGGACGCGCACAAGCCCGGCGTCATCATCATGGTCGGTGTCAACGGCACCGGCAAGACCACCACGGCCGGCAAACTGGCCCGTCTGTTCGTCTCCGAAGACAAGAAGGTCGTCATGGGCGCGGCCGATACGTTCCGTGCCGCCGCAGCCGACCAGCTCGAAACCTGGGGCGCCCGCGTCAACGTGCCCGTCGTGCGCAGCGACAAGGACGGCGCCGACCCGGCATCGGTCGCGTTCGAGGCGGCGGCCCGCGCCAAGGAGGACGACGCCGACGTGCTCATCATCGACACCGCCGGCCGCCTGCAGAACAAGTCGAACCTGATGGACGAGCTCGGCAAGATTCGCCGTGTCACCGAAAAGAACCTGCCCGTCGACGAAGTGCTGCTCGTGCTCGACGCCACCACCGGCCAGAACGGCATGGCGCAGGCGAAGGTGTTCGCCGAGGCGATCGGCCTCACCGGCGTCGTGCTCTCCAAGCTCGACGGCTCCGCCAAGGGCGGCATTGTCATCTCCGTGCAGAAGGAGCTCGGCGTGCCGGTCAAGCTCGTCGGCCTCGGCGAAGGACCGGACGATCTCGCGCCCTTCGACCCGGAAGGATTCGTCGACGGCATTCTCGCGTGAGGTTGTTCGCAAACCGTCGGACATGAACCCTGCAAGCCGGCAGTCCACAACGTGGACAGCCGGCTTTTGCATTCCGGAACCGTTGCCTGCGCCGGAATCCGGCCGAAAGCCAAGACCCGCGTCATCGCGCTTTACATGAGCGTAACGTGCCGTAACGTGTTGAAAACTCAGCGAGCGTTGCATATCGTTGTGTTGATTCCCCCTATCAGGGGATGTCAGATGAAGTGGTAACGACCCGCTTCCCGCGCGGTCAAGATGCGCGGCGGCGGGAACGAACAAGAGAGGAAGGTAACGATGGACTCCGGTAATACCGCATGGATGCTCACATCCGCAGCCTTGGTTTTCCTCATGACGCCTGGCGTGGCGTTCTTCTATGGCGGTATGGTGCGCGCCAAAGCCGTGCTGAACATGCTGATGCTGTCGGCGGCGGCCCTGTCGGTCACCGCGGTCGTATGGACGCTGTGGGGCTGGTCGATCGCATACGCCGGCAGCAGCATCGGCGGCATTTTCGGTGACCCTGCGACCGGGTTCCTGCTGAAGGACACGATGGTGTTCGACGCCGGCACCCGTCAGTACACGGCCGCCGGTCTTGCCGCGAACGGCAACAAGTACCCGAGCAGCGTGGACGTGTCGTTCCAGGTCACGTTCGCGATGATCACCGTGGCGCTGATCTGCGGCGCGATCGCCGAGCGCGTGAAGTACAGCACGTGGATGCTGTTCGTGGCGCTGTGGGTCACGTTCGACTACGCGCCGATGGCGCACATGGTGTGGAATAACGGCCTTCTGAGCGCAAAGGGCCCGATCTCCACCGCGATCGGCGCCGCGGCGCATGATTTCGCAGGAGGCACGGTCGTTCACATCAACGCCGCAATGGCGGCCCTTATCATCGTGCTGATCATCGGCAAGCGCAAGGGTTTCGGCACGCAGCCGATTCGCCCGCACAACGTGCCGTTCGTCATGCTGGGCGCGTTCCTGCTGTGGTTCGGCTGGTTCGGCTTCAACGCCGGCTCGGCGTTCGCGGCCAATGGCACCGCTGGCTATGCGTGGATGAGTACGACCGCGGCGACCGCGGCTGCCATGCTCGCCTGGGGCTTCACTGAGAAGATCCGCACCGGTCATTACACGGCTATCGGCGCGGCCTCGGGTATCGTCGCCGGTCTGGTTGCCATCACCCCCGCGGCCGATGTGGTGTCACCGTTGTGGGCCATGGTCATCGGCGCGATCGCCGGCGTTCTGTGCTGCTTCGCATGCGGCCTGAAGTTCAAGCTCGGCTATGACGATTCGCTCGACGTGGTGGGCGTGCATGGTGTCGGCGGTTTGACCGGTACCGTGCTCATCGGCTTCTTCGGCGAGGGCACTGGTCTGCTCGCCGGCGGCGACTGGCGCCAGCTGGCCGTGCAGGTCATCATCGCCCTGTGCGCGATGCTGTACTCCGGCGTGGTGACCGCGATTATCGCGTTCGCGCTGGAGAAGACCATCGGCTGGCGTGTGACCGAAGCCCAGGAGGTCGGCGGCATCGATCTGGCCGATCAGGGCGAACGTGCCTATGATTTTGCTGGTACTGCCAGCTCGGTTCTCAAGGAGGTGAGGTGAGATGAAGCTCATCACTGCCATCATTCAGCCCCATAAGCTCGATGACGTCAAGGAGGCGCTCGCCGCTGCGGGCGTGCATGGCCTGACGGTCTCGGAAGCCAACGGTTACGGCCGCCAGCGTGGCCACACCGAGGTGTACCGCGGGGCGGAATACACGGTCGATCTGATTCCGAAGATTCGCGTCGAGGTGCTGTCCGATGACGCGGACGCGGAGACCCTGGTCGGCGTGATCGTCAAGTCTGCCGGTTCCGGCACGATCGGCGACGGCAAGGTGTGGGTCGCCCCGCTCGATTCCGTGACCCGCGTGCGTACCGGCGAGACCGGCTCCGCCGCGATCTGAAAGCGGCCCGTGGTTCGGCGCTTTCCGCCGGACGCGGGTTATCGGTAAGACAAGTCCCCGCACGCCGTCACCTGACCATGCGGGGACTCTTTTATATATCGACATCCTTGCCTCCGGTGGCGGAGGGCAAGGATTGAAATTGCTCCCGCTGGCGGGAGCTGGCTCGCGTAGCGAGACTGAGGGTGGTCTTGTGCACCCGGGTGGGTTTGACCACCTCCAGTCGGCTCCACCGACAGCCCCCGCCTGCGGGGCGGAATTTGGTGAAGGTGGTGTGTCTTGAGTTCGGCGGTCGATTATCTCAAGCAACGGTTCATGGACATGAGCCAGCCGGATGCTGACGGCGTGTACCGGGGTGGCTCCGCGAAGCGCCGGGCGCGAACGGAGCTCGCCATGGATTGCCTGCGCCGCCTGTGGAGTGACGCGGTGGCCGCGGTGCCGTTCGACGTGCCGTCCACCGGCATCGGATTCGGCGCGGTCGGGTCGCTCGCACGGGGGCAGATTGGCCCGAGCTCCGACCTGGATCTGGTCATCATCTATGAGCCACATACGATCAACGACCAACAGCTTAATGAGCTGGCCAACAAACTGTGGTATCCCCTGTGGGACAGCGGCCTTGACCTCGATCAGTCGGTGCGCACGCGGCAGCAGTGCGAGGCCGTGACCGATTCCGATCTGCCGGCCGCTATGGGCTGGCTGGATGTCAAGCCGATCGCCGGCGATATGGCGCTGATTTCGGCGACGGCCACGTCGATTCTGGAACGCTGGCGTCGAGCGGCCCGCAAGCGGCTGCCGGAACTGCTGAATTCGGCGCGCAAGCGACTGGACGAGTTCGGACGACTCGCCTACCTGAACCAGCCCGACATCAAGGAGGCGCGAGGCGGTCTGCGCGATTCGGTGCTGGTCTCCGCGTTGACTGTGTCATGGCTTGCCGACCGACCGCACGGCCGGTATGACGACGAGGTCGAGGCGTTGCTGGACGTGCGCGATTGCATTCATCTGGCTGCCGGCAAGGACGCGAATCGGCTGCTCGCCCCATATCAGGCGCAGGTGGCGGCGATGCGGGGTCTTGCCGACCCGACACTGCCGCCGGGGGAGCGGGAGGCGCGTTCCATCGAGGACTTGCAGACCCGGCTCGCCCGCATAGGCCGACAGATCGCGTTCGCGCTGGATTCCACGGCGTCGCGTGCCGAGCATTCGCTGACGCATGAGCGCCCGCGTTTCTCGTTCTTCCAGATGCTGTCGCCGCGCGGTGGAGGCAGGCGAGAGGCCCCGAAGTTCGAACAGGTCGCGCCCGGCGTGGCCAAGCACGAGCAGGAAATCGTGCTGGCTCCGGGCGTGGAACCGGAGTCGGACCGGTATCTGCCGTTGCGCGTGGCCGCGGCGGCTGCCGAGTTCGAGCTGCCGATCAGCCCGGTCACCTTGCAGAACCTGCGGCGCTGCCCGATCCGCGATTCCGTGTGGGATGATGAGTCGCGCCAACTGTTCGTGCGTCTGCTGGCCTCCGGGCCGGCGCTCATGCGCGTGTGGGAGGAACTGGATTTCGTGGATATACCCGGTCGATGGATGCCTGAATGGCTGGGCATACGCAATCGCCCGAGCGCGTCTGCAGCGCACCGGTATACCATCGACCGGCACAGCGTCGAGGTGACGTCACGGCTCGCGCGGGTTTCGGCGGCGCGAGGCGAGCGGTATGACGACCGTCACTACACGGCGCTGCTATTGGCCGGCCTGCTGCATGATGTCGGCAAACGTCCGTTCGTGACCGATCATGCGGCAGAGGGCGCCCGTCACGCCGCGGTGATCATGAAGCGCATGGGATTCGACGCGGACATCGCGCGATGGGTGCGCATCCTGGTGCGGGAGCATCTGACGCTCTCTGAGTTCGCGACCGGCAAGAACCCGAACGATCCGGCCGTGGGGGAGTCGCTCGCCCGTTGCGTGGACCGTGATCCGATGCTGCTGGACATGCTGTATGACCTGACCCGCGCCGACGGGTCGTCGCTCGGGGCTACGGCCGGTGAGGAGATATCCAAGCGATACGGGTGGAGCCATTGGCGCGAAAGTCTGGTGCGTGCCATGTACAGCGCCGCCCGTGAGAGTATCCGGGTACAGGTTGAAGGTGGCTATGTCGACGTTGACTTCGGCTGACACGGGATTGCCTGCCGCGTCGAGGGCGCGTACCACGACCAGGTCCTGCGGCATGTATTCCTGACCGCCGACCACATAGGTGTCGTTGCCCTCTCGCACCCAGATTTCGAACCCGCGACCGGTCAGGCGCGCGCTGAACTGCCTAGCGGCCTTCTCCCGCACGTCGATCATGCTTTGCTTATCTGTGAGTATTCGGATGTCATCTGATTCGGGGCGGAATCTCCTTCCGCGTGGCGTCTCCCATCTTCGGGAGCCGATGCCATTATCATATGATGCTCAGCTGAGGCAAAGGCGATGTCAAGGTGGGTGTTCCGCAGCGCAGCGAGGGCTGTCGCGGGCCGGTCGCTAGAGGGCGGTCTGACCGAGCCATGATTCGCTGCGTATGCGCAGGCCGTTGAACAGACCGCGTCCGCCCATGAGCACGATATTGAACATCGCCCACAACAGCACGGTCGGGGCCAGGTCGCCGGGCAGCATGGGCGCGGCCGCATCCACGCAGATCGCGGTCAATGCGATATACACCGTTGCGGTCAGTGTGCAGGTAATCGCCAGGTAGCGGAAATCGCGGGCGCCGATCAGTATGCCGTCCAGCGCCATCATCCACCCCTGTAGTGGCAGGAACGCACCCATCGTCACCATGCCGGCGGCGACCAGCAACTGGACGTGCGGGTTGGGCGAGAACAGGCGGCCGATGAACAGGCCGGCCACGGCGAATCCACAGCCGATAGCGGCTCCGGCCGCCAATCCGGCTCGTCCCGTGGCCCGGGTCAGTCGCAGTGTGCGTGCGCGGTCTCCTGCGCCCATCGCCGCGCCCACCAGGGTCTGACCGGCGATGCCTACCGAATCCAGCATATTCATCGCGAAATTCCAAGACGAGTTCACCGCCTGGAACCCCGCCAGCACTGTCGTTCCCAATCGGGCCGCCGAGGCGACCGTCATCACCATCGCGGCGCGAATGGCGAGTGTGCGGATGAATAGCGGCAGGCCATCCCCTCCGGCGGCGGCGATGCCCGACAGGCGTGGTCGCAGCGCAGCGCCGTCGGCCTTCGCCCATAGCACTGCCGGAACCGTCAGGAACAGTCCCATGAACCATTGTGCGATCATCGTCGCCGCGCCCGATCCGGCGATGCCCCAGCCGAATCCGAACACGAACAGCACATCCAGCATGGTGTTGAGCACGGCGCCGCACACCGCGGCCACCAACGTGATGCGTACCTTCTGCAAACCGCGGAAAATGCCGTTCGCCGCGTACACGAGCAGCATGCCAGGGGCGCCGAGTACCACCGTCTGCGTGTACGCCACCGCCTGGTCGAGCGTCTCGCCCGTGCCCCTGAGCGCCACGCACAGCGGCCGGGCCCCTGCGAACAGAGCCGCCGCCAGCACGATGCCGATGCCGAGAGCCAGCCATAGTCCGTCTATGCCGGCCTGCAGCCCCTCTCGGCGGCGGCCCGCACCAAGCAGGTGAGCCACCTGCGCGGTGGTGGAGTAGGCGAGGAAGATGCACAGTCCCACCGCGGTGAGGATGATGGTCGATCCGATTGACAGTCCGGCCAGGGCGGAGACGCCGATGTGCCCGACGATGGCCGTGTCGATGAGCACGAAGGTCGGCTCGGCGATGAGCTGGCCGAATGTGGGGAGGGCCAGCGCGAGTATGCGGCCGTATGCGGCTCGGTTACCGGTGCGGGCCGTGCCGGCGGTCGCGGGATCGGATGATTGTGGGTCAGGGGTGTGCACATGCACACTGTAGCTCATATGGGCGGGCGCGTATGCGGCATCGAAGAGCTGAAAGCGCGGCGGTGATCCGAATGGGGCGCCGTTTATATCGCATGACGACGTGTTTGGCAAATCGAGTGGGGGTGTTTATGGACTTATCCCCATGTTATGCACAGAGTTATCCCCCTGATGTGGATAACTGCATATGTTATCCCCAGAGTTATCCCCTAAATGTGGATAACTCAACTTTTTTGTCCACATGACGTCACCCGTGCGTGTCGCGCAGGTAAACGCCGGCTGAATATGACTTGCGAGCAAGCCGTGCGTGACGGTGACGAATGTCGCGTCCGCTTACCGCGACATGCCGTCCGAGAGATGGCCCTGTGCATTTTTCGCCAGATATCTTCCACCGGAAAAGCTCCGATATATACTCAAGTCTTATGGCAGCAGAAGAAACGAATTGGGGAGGGCCGCGCCCGCAATCAGGTGGCTCGTATGTGCGGGGCGACGCGGGGTTGCCGGGGCGCGACGCCGTGTTCGACCGCGTGCCTCCGCACGACGACGAGGCGGAGATGGCGGTGCTCGGCGGCATGCTGCTGAGCAAGGACGCCATCGGCGAGGTCAGCCAGATGATCGACGTCACCGACTTCTACCAGCCGAAGCACCAGACGATATACGAGGCGATCATCGACCTGTTCTCGAACTCGCAGAACGTCGATGTGGTGATCGTCGCCAACCAGCTGATGAAGGACGGAAACCTCGACAAGGTGGGCGGCGCCGACTATCTGCACACGCTCGTCGCGTTCGTGCCGACCGCCGCAAACGCCACGTACTATGCCGAGATCGTGCATCAGCGGGCGATATTGCGCAACGTGATCGCGGCCGGCACCAAGATCGCGCAGCTCGGCTACTCGGCGGAGGGCTCGCAGGCCGAAGACGTGGTGAACCTCGCGCAGGCCGAGGTCTACGAGATGAGTACCGGACGCGTCAAGCAGGACTACGAGGCCATCGGCCCGGTGGTGCACGATGCGCTCGAACAGCTCGACAAGCTGCAGAACGGCGATCTGAAAACCGGCGTGCCGACGGGTTTCCGCGATATCGACGACGTGACCCAGGGCCTGCAGCCCGGCCAGATGGTGGTCGTGGCAGGGCGCCCCGCCATGGGCAAGTCGACGCTGGGCATCGATTTCGCCCGTGCGGCCGCGCTGCATCACAATATGACGTCGATCGTGTTCTCGCTGGAGATGAGCAAGGTGGAGCTTGCGCAGCGCATCATCTCCGCCGAGACCAACATTCCGCTCGCGGCGATGCGCCGCGCCGACGACATCACCGCCGACCGGTGGAACACGCTCAACAATTTCTGGAACAAGTTGCAGAACGCGCCGCTGTTCATCGATGATTCGCCGAACATGTCGCTGATGGAGATCCGTGCGAAATGCCGCCGTCTCAAGCAGACCAACGACCTCAAGCTCGTCGTTATCGACTACCTGCAGCTGATGTCATCCGGCAAGCAGGTGGAAAGCCGACAGCAGGAGGTCTCGGAGTTCTCGCGAGCGCTGAAGCTGCTCGCCAAGGAGCTGGAAGTGCCGGTCGTGGCGTTGTCCCAGCTGAACCGTGGGCCCGAGATGCGCAACGACAAGAAGCCGCAGCTGTCCGACCTGCGCGAATCCGGCTCGATCGAGCAGGACGCCGACGTGGTGTTGCTGGTTCATCGACCGGATTTCTACGACAAGGAGGACCGGCCCGGCGAGGCGGATATCATCATGGCGAAGCATCGTAACGGTCCGACGGAGACGTTCCACCTGGCGTTTCTGGGCGCATACTCGAAGTTCAAGGACATGCCACAGGACTACAACAGCGATCAAGGAGTGTGACGATGGGTGAGGAAAACGGATCCCAGCCTCGTGAAACATCGCGTGAAACACGGCGCGAGGCACTGGGCGGGCAGTCGGATGCGGCGCGTCCATGGACCGCGTTCGCCACGCCGCTGATCGGCAAAGCCGTACGCGGCGCCTCTCGGCTGCTGCGGCACGGCGGCAGCGCGTTCCCCGGCAAGATCGTCGAACAGATCGACCCCGGTTTCCTCGCCCGCACGCTCGCCGACCTGCCGTATGGCGTGGTGCTGGTGTCGGGCACGAACGGCAAGACCACCACGACGCGCATGGTCGCCTCGATGCTGGAGACGCTGGGACTCAAGGTGTTCACCAATCCGACCGGCTCCAACTTCACGCGCGGCGTCGTCTCGGCGCTGCTGACCGAAGTGCCGTTGAGCGGCAGGCTGGACGCCGACGTGGCCGTGCTTGAGCTTGACGAGGCGTATGCGGTGAAATTCGTGCAGCAGGTGAAACCGCGGTTCGCGCTGTTGCTCAACGTGATGCGCGATCAGCTCGACCGGTTCGGCGAGATCGACAACACCGCGCGTCTGCTGGAGCGTGTCGCCGAGGCGACGACGGGCACCGTGGTGCTCAACCGTGAGGATCCGCGAGTCGCGCGTTTCGCTTCGGCCGTGCCGGAAGGCACCGGAGTGCGCTATTTCGGGCTGGCGCCCGAACTGCGTCGGTTCTTCCCCTCCGACGACGACATGCAGACCACCGTCGCCGAAGAGGCCGCGAGCGTGGCCGGCAATGGCAGGCCGTCGGCAAATGACCGCGCGCAGCAGGAGCCGGCAGGCACATCGGTTTCGGCTGAGGCCCCCGATGCCGATGGGCGCGAGGCGACGGCCGATGTCACGCTGACCCGTGTCGGCAACCATGAGGCCGATTTCCTGATTGACGGGCGGGCCGTCCATACCGCCGTCAAGCTGGAAGGCGTGTACAACCTGTTCAACGCGGCGGCGGCGCTCGCCACCGTCCGCGCGGTCATGGCGCAGGATATTGCTTCGGCGCAGGTCGCCGAGACCGTCCCCGCCGAAACCATGCCCGGCCAGGCCTCGCATGCGTCAGACGCGGCGATATCTGACGAGAGCCCAGTAGACAGCCCAGTAGACCATGACCGGCTTCTGGCGGCGCTCGCCGAGGTGACCCCCGCGTTCGGCCGCGGCGAAACGATTGCGGTCAACGGCAGCGACGTGCAGCTGCTGCTCGTCAAGAACCCGATGGGCTTCAGGCTGTCGCTCGGCTCGTTCCCGCCCGACGGGCATGACACGATGATTGCCATCTGCGACCTGTACGCGGACGGGCGCGACATGAGCTGGCTGTGGGATGTCGATTTCACCAGCCTGCGCCCGACTGGCGTCGCGATGGTGTCGGGTACGCGAGCCTGGGACATGGCGTTGCGGCTCGAATACGATCAGGTCAGGGTGGAGCAGACCGGCACGGATCTGGAGGCGGCGGTGCGGCAGTTCGTCACCGCCCGTCCCGGTGTGCCCAAACACATCTACTGCACGTACACGTCGATGCTCCGCGTGCGTGCCGAACTCGCCAAGCTGACCACCGTCGCCGATGCCGGCGTCGGGCGATGAACGGCGCGGCGACTGACAGCATGAGCGGGAAAGGCGAACGGATATGGGAAAAGTGATCGACGTGATGTCCCTCTACCCGAAGGACATGAACATCTACGGGGATTCCGGCAACGTGCTGGTGGTTCTGCGCCGGCTGGCACTGTACGGGTATGAGCCGCGCCTGCACGCATACAATCAGGGCGACGAATGGCCCGAGCGCGTGGACATGATCCTCGGTGGCGGCGGTCAGGACACCGGGCAGAAGAAAATCACCGGCGACCTGTTCAAGCGGGCCGGCCGGCTGCGCGACCTGGCCGCGGACGGTACGCCGATGCTGATGATCTGCGGCCTGTTCCAGCTGTTCGGCGAATACTTCGAGACCTCGGAAGGCGAGCGGTTGGACGGCATCAACGTGCTCGGCGCGTACACGGTGGGGCAGAGCCACCGGATGATCGGCAATCTGGTCGAGCACAGCGACGAATTCGGCGACGTGATCGGCTATGAGAACCATTCCGGGCAGACGTTCCTGCGCGAGGGAACGTTGCCGCTGGGGCATGTCGATCATGACGGTACCGGCAACAACGGCGAGGATCATACGGAAGGCGCTCGTGTCGGCAATGTCATCGGCACGTACATGCATGGCTCGCTGCTGCCGAAGAACCCCGCGGTCGCGGATTTCCTGATTCGGGCCGCAGTGACGAGACGGTACGGGGAGTTCGAGCCGGACCAGTCCAGCGAGCAGATGTTCGAACTGGCACGGTTGGACGCTCTGGCGGACAAGGCCCGCAAGGTCGCCGCCGCCCGCCCCCGGTGAATTGGACGGTTCCGCGCCCTCGGACTCTGCGATGCTTGACGGGTCGATGAGCTTGATGGGTCGATGAGCGGATTGCCGGGGCGTGGTTTCCATCTCATAGCGGAAACCACGCCACCCCTATCGCGTTATGCGACGGGTGGGGGTAATCTTGGAACCACAAGTAACCAAAGGAGGTATCATGGCTGATTTCGATTTGGGTGAAGGCCTGCGCCGGGTGTTTCTCGCGGGCGTTGGGGCATTGGCCACCGGCGTTGAGCTGGGGCAGCAGAGCTTTGAGAAGAGCCAGCAGATCGTCGACGGTCTGGTGAAGAAGGGCGAGCTCACCGTGGAACAGGGCAAGGCGTTGAACACCGAGCTCAAGCACAAGGCGCAGGAGGCCAAGGAGAAGGCCGAGGAAAAGACTGAGGGCGCCAAGGAGCAGAGCGATGCCGGTGCCGCCGCCGAAGATCCTTCCCCGGCGGAAGGCTCCGCTGCTTAGCATGCCGGAGCAGCACACCATGCCGTCCTATACCGCGGGCGGCCATGCCGGCGACCCACGGCATGATCCGGAACGGGGGAAATCCGCATCGGGGTCGGACGGTTCGGCGAAAGACGGTGTCGTGACGCGACGTGCCGGCAAACGCCGCGAATGGGACGGGTCTCCCACCATCGGGCTGTTCAACAATCATCGCGACACCTTCTCCAGCCGATACCACCTGACGAGGCGCGGGAAAGTCAAGCGCCTCGGACAGATCATGCGCATCGCGAACCAGTTCGACGTGGTGCACGGCCTCACTCCGGTGAAGATGAGGCTGATGCTGGAGGCACTGGGCCCCACATTCGTCAAGGTCGGGCAGATACTGTCCATGCGGTCGGAGATTCTGCCGCAGTCGTTCTGCGACGAGCTCGCGAAGCTGCGCGCCGATGCCGACCCGATGCCGTATCAGATCGTCGTCGACACGTTGACGCAGGAATATGGCCGCCCCATAGGCGAGGTGTTCGCCCGCATCGATCCGACACCGCTCGGTTCCGCATCCCTCGCGCAAGTGCATCGCGCCACGCTGGTCACCGGCGAAGACGTCGCCGTGAAGGTGCAGCGGCCTGGCGTGCGCGAGATCATGGCGTTGGATGTGTCCATCATGCGTTCGATCGCCCGGACTGCCACGAAGATGCTGCCCAGTGCGCAGGTGGTGGATCTTGGCGGCGTGGTCGAGGAACTGTGGGATACGTTCGAATCCGAGACGGATTTTCTGGTGGAGGCGCGTAACCTCAGCGAGTTCAAGCGCTTCTGCGAAGCCTATCGGTATATGGACTGCCCGAAACCGTACATGGATCTGTGCACCGAGCACGTGGTCGTCATGGATTACGTCGAGGGCATCGCCGTCTCCCATACCGATCAGCTGATCGAAGCCGGGTATGACCTCAAGGAAATCGGCACCAAGCTGGTCGACAACTATGCGACGCAGGTGCTGGACGACGGTTTCTTCCATGCTGATCCGCACCCCGGCAACATCATCATCTCCGGTGGCCAGATCGTGCTTATCGATCTGGGCATGACCGGGCGGCTCAACAGCCAGGCCCGCAGCGTGCTCCGGGAGATGATCTTCGCCGTCGCCAAACAGGATTCCGCCGCGCTGGCGGACGGTCTGCTGCGTTTCGCGGGCACCGAGTCCAATCCTGAGGATTACCCCGCGCTGCTGGCCGACCTGGACATGGTCGTCAAGGAGTTCGGCACGGTAGACCTGGGCGACCTGGACATAGCGGCGTTCCTGACGTCGCTGACGTCGTTGGCCCAAAGGCACGGCATCGAGGTGCCGGGCACGGTGACGACGGTCGGCAGGGCGTTGGTCACGTTGGAGGGCCTGCTGGATGAATTCATCCCCGACGTGAACATGATTCAGATCATCTCCGACCATATTGCCGGCAGCAAGTCGTTGGATCGAGCGGCGAAAGACGAGATCAAGGCGCTGGGCGTCGAGGGACATCAGGCATTGCACGGCTTGCTGTCCGCGGCGAGCGAGTCCAGGGTCGCGATGCGCATGCTCACCCGAGGCCAGCTGCGCATGAACATGGAGGTCGTTGGTTCCGAGGAACCGATGCGCCTGCTGTCGGACATGGTCAACCGTCTGACGATGGCGTTGATCGTCGTCGGCCTGTTCGTCGGATCGTCGATCGTGTACTACGCGGGCATGAAGCCGATCATCTTCGGCATACCGGTCGTGGGATTCATGGGATATGTGATAGCGTTCATCCTCTCCGTATGGATCGTGTTCGACATCTACTTCAAGGGACGCAGATCAAAGCGCCGGTAGTACTCGACGGAATGATTTGCGCCCCACGGTCCGGTCGGTCTTCAGGCCGGGCAGTTTTACGGGCCGGTCAGTTTTCCAGGAACAGCTGCGGTGCCTTCATGAAGTTGTTGGCGCAGTGTTCCCCGCAGAAGTAATAGGTCGTGCCGTCGTGCTCGCGCGTGATGGCGTCGTTGTTGACGGCGACGGTCATGCCGCACACAGGGTCGGTCGCGGTCTGCGTCGCGTCGTTCATGTCTGCGGAATGCATGTGGTTCATGTGCATGGGTTGCTCCTTGTTCGGCTGATGGTGATGGCCCTCATCGGTGTGATGGCCATCGGCACGGGGACGGTCTCCGGTGTCGAGAATGATGTTGCGCGCGCCGTGTTGGTCGGGCGCTCTCCTGTCGGCGTCTCTTCCGCCTGCGGCGGTGAAGGAGACGGTGTCGGGGCTCAGTGTGACGCGCCGCATGCGGTTCGCGTTCAGCACCAGGCAGACGGAGCTGAGCGCCATCGCCAGGCCTGCGATCATCGGGCTGAGCAGCCAGCCGGTGAAGGGGTACAGCACGCCGGCGGCGATGGGGATGCCGATGATGTTGTAGCCGAAGGCCCAGGCGAGATTCTCCCGGATGTTGCGCATCGTGGCTTGGGATAGGTTGAGGGTTTTCACCACGCCTCGCAGGTCGCCGCTCATGAGGGTCACGTCGGCGGATTGCATGGCGATGTCGGTTCCGGTGCCGATGGCTATGCCCACGTCTGCCTGCGCCAAGGCGGGGGCGTCGTTGATGCCGTCGCCCACCATGGCCACCAGTCCATTGGGGACGTCGGCGATGACGGGGGCCACCGACGACTGTGCCGCGGCGGCGTCGCGCGATATCTGCAGCTGCCTTATCCAGTAGGCCTTGCCGTCGGGCCTGACCTGAGCGATCACCGTGTCGATACCGACTTCCGCGGCGACGCGTTCGGCGACCTCCGCCTTGTCTCCCGACAGCATCACCGTGCGGATACCAGCGGCTCGAAGCGCTGCTATCGCCTCCTTGGAACCCGGCTTGACGCTGTCCTTCGTATAGCTCGGCTTGGCGTAGTCGGCGTCGTCATCGATGGCTCCGACGGTGATCGTCCCGGTCTTGTCGAACACGACGGTTCGGATGTCGCGGGCCTGCTCCAAGGCCCTGGCGGATGTGACCAGCACGCCATTCGTGGCGCCGAGGCCGGTCGCCGCGGTCACCGATAGCGGCGTGGCCAGTCCGAGCGCGCAAGGACACGCGATGATCAATACGCTGACCGCCGTCACCAGCGCATGGGCTAGTTTGGGTTGCGGCCCGAACGTTATCCATATGGCACCGGTCCACAATGCGGCGATAATCACCGCGGGGACGAACACGCGGGCGATCCTGTCGGCCAGACGCTGCACGGGCGCTTTGGTCGCCTGTGCGCGTGCGACCAAAGCGATGATCTGGGAGAGCACCGTGTCCTCGCCGGTGCGTGTGACCTTCATGACCACATTGCCCTGCTGCATGATGGTCGCCCCCGTCAGGGGCTCTCCGACGCCACGCCGGGCCAGAACGGATTCGCCGGTGATCATGGACTCGTCGACGCTGGCCTCGCCGGCCAACACGACGCCGTCCAGCGGTATGCGCTCGCCGGCGCGGATCACCAGCAGATCGCCGGTCTTCACGCGGTCGATGTCGATGTCTTGGGATTGGGCAGGGTCGAGCCATCCGTCGCCGGATGCCTTGCCGGCGGCCAGATCCTTGGCCAGTGGCGTTCCGACATCGAGGATGTGGGCGACACGTGGGCGCAGCTTGATCAGTGATTGCACGGCCTTTCCGGTGCCCTCACGGGCTTTCGCCTCCAACAGGCGTCCGACCAGAACGAGCGTGATCACTACGCCGACCGACTCGAAGTAGGGCTCTCTCGACCCCTCGGGCATCAGCTCCGAGACGAAGCACAAGGCAATGCTGTACAGGTATGCGGCGGTGGTCCCCAATGCCACCAACGAGTTCATATCCGGAGAACGATGCCACAGTGCCGGCCATCCGACGCGGTGGATCGGCGCCCCGCAGTAGAACATGACCGGGGTGATGAGTATGGCCTGCAGCCAAGGGTTCATCAGCCATGAAGGAACGAGCGAGTGACTGACGAGCATGAGCATCATGGGGACGAACACCGGGAGCGTGAGAACGGTGCCGATGGCCACCAGCATGCCGGTATGGCGAATCTCCTGACGGCGTTCCTCCGCCTCCTGCCGCTCGGCCAGCAGCGCATCCGCGGCGGACATCCTGGGCGTGCCGGCCGGTATGGCGGTCCCGGTCGATGCAGTGCCGTCGTCCGGTTTTGTGGCGGAGTCCGTCTCCCCCTCGACGCGAAGCAACCCATGCACCATGTTCATGCCGCATGCAAAGGGGTAGTCGCCGGCCGGCAGCGGCGGAAGCGACATCTCGGTGGTCTCGTTGCCCGGCAGCATCGTGTCCGTTCCGAGATCGGGGAACACGACATGCGACGTGCATTCGCCGGTCTCCTTCCGATCGAACCTCAGCGTGATCGGAATGCCGGCTTGCATCGTGACGATATCGGGGGAGTACCCACCCCTGACCGTGATGGTCGCCTGTTGAACGCCGTCATGCAGCGTCGCCCGGGCGCCTCCCCTTCTGGGCGCGAAGAAGAATCGCAGGATGCACCATGTCAGCACGGCGGCTATCACCAGTGCCGCCACACCGAGGAAGATGTCGAATTCCATCGCCGCTCCTTTCCCCTCTCTATCATAATCTCGGATATTAACTATACCCTATACCCCTAGAGGGTATATAATGCGTGTTGTCAGGAATATTCGCGCTGGGCGGAAGGCTGGTTATGCAGGGTTACGACGGAGACAAGGCGAAGATCCTCGCGCGGCTGCGGCGTGTCGAGGGGCAGGTCCATGCGGTCGCGCAGATGGTGGAGGATGATGTATATTGCATCGATGTGCTGACCCAGATCTCCGCCGCGACTTCGGCATTGAAGGCCGTGTCGGTGATGCTGGTTGACGACCATCTGAACCATTGCGTGCGGCAGGCGGCGGCCGAGGGCGGCGAGGTGGCCGACGAAAAACTGTCGGAGGTCGAGAAGGTGATTTCCCGACTGGTTCGCTCATAAGTGCGGCACTCGCTCGTCCGCGGGATGATGTGTAATAATACACATGTTCGATGAAGTGCTTGATGTGGTGATCGTTGCGGTGGTGGCGTTGTTGGGTCTGGCCGCCGGATTCGCGCTGGGCAAAATGCGTGGCCAAGCCTCCGCCCGCATGGCGAAGGCCTCCGAGGTGGACGCGCTGAGGGGATCCTGCGAGGCCATGAAGGACGACAATGCGCGGCTTGCCGCCCAAGTGGCTCAGGCCAAGGCCCAGTCCGAGGGACTTCTGCAGCAATTGTCGTTCGCGAAGTCCCAGCTTGCTCAGGCGCAGCAGGCGGAACAGGTGCGGGTGCAACGTGAGCGCGAGCGGGCCGAGGCCGATGGGCTGCGGCGCCGGGAAGAGCAGGAAAAAGCACTGACAGAGCAGGGCAAGGTGCTGTCGGCGTTGGCTCCTTTGCAGAAGAATCTCGATGAGCTGCAGCAGAAGGTCTCGAACATCGAGGAGGGGCGCAAACACGAGATGGGCGTGCTGGGTGAGCAGCTCAAAGGGCTGGGTGAGCAGCAGGCGAGGCTCGACCGTGAGACGAGCTCGCTCTCGGCGGCATTGCGCAACAACAAGGTCCGCGGCGCTTGGGGAGAGGCGCAACTGCGCAACATTGTGGAGTCCGCCGGTTTGCTGGAGCACGTCGACTTCGATACGCAGGTGGTGATGACCGGCGTCGACGGTAAGACGCTCCGGCCTGACATGATCGTCCATCTGCCGGGAGGCAAGACGATTCCCATCGACGCGAAGGTGCCGTATGCCGATTATCAGCGGGCCTGCATGATTCCGGAAACCGCGGGGCCTGAGGATCTGGAACGGCGTGACGAGCTGCTGCGGTCGCATGCGAAAGCTTTGCGTGAACACGTCAGGGCATTGGGTGATAAGGCGTATTGGAGTGCATGCGACACGGCCCCTGATTTCGTGATCGCGTTCATTCCCAACGAGGCGTTGCTGCAGGCTGCAATGGAGGCCGATCCGACATTGATGGATGACGCCTTCGCCCGCAAGGTCGCATTGACCTCGCCGGTCACCCTGTGGGCCGTGCTGAAATCCGTCGCATACGCTTGGCAGCAGCAGAGCCTCACAGACGACGCCAAGACCCTGTTCGACCTGTCGAGGGAACTGTACGAGCGTTTCGCCGTACTGGGGGAGCGTGCGAACAAACTCGGTACCGCGCTCACTCGCACGGTGACGGCGTACAACCAATTCGCGTCATCGTTGGAATCCCGCGTGCTGGTCACCGCGCGCAAACTGCAGAAGCTCGATCAGGCCACGGTCATCGGGTCGGTGAACATCATCGATCCGGACAAATCCGATGTCCGTGAAATCACCGCCCCGGAAACCACCTCCGAATAAAACCAACGCTAGAGCATCCAAAGGAATACCAGCATGACTCGGCCCCGCTGGCGGGGCTGTCGGCATAGCCGACTGGGGGTGGTCTCGGCTTTATCCCGGCTTCATTGTCGCTACGGATTTCGACCATCCCCAGTCCGCTTCCGCGGACAGCCCCGCCAACGAGGCAAATACGCAACCGCGCGGATATGCATGGCCATTGCCGGCGGTGACTTGACGGCACGCAACGATATCCTGAGAACCATGAATGAAGAGCAAGGATTCCGCAAGACCGGGACGACCGGAACCGCTGTGGGCACGAACAACATTCCTTCCGACGCATCGCCGAATCAGACGGATGACTTCTCCATGCTGGAGCCGCGCGAACAGCTCCGACGGCTGATTGCCGCGGAAATGGAAGGCAAGCCGTTCTGCGAGCTCGCCGGCGTCACCTTCGACCATCGCGGGGCGGCTATCGTCGGTCACATTCTTCTGGACACGCTTGAGGAGAACGGCTATTCCATCGATGATTTCGACGCCGTCGGTGCGTTGACCGCCGCGGCCGTTCCACTGGTCGGCGCGATGATTCAGGCGGCGGCATCGCGCGGTGAAGACCTCGACGGATTCGTCATGGACTTCGTATACCCGTCCATCAAAGGCCCGTCCATCAAGGGCAAGCGCGTAGTATTGCTGGATTCATGGCTCTCGGAGAAATCCTATGTGCAGACCTCGTCGCTGGTGACGCTGCGCAACGGCAATGAGCTGAGCCTCGATTTCGGCGTGGTGGAGCATGAAGGCGCGAAAGTGGTTGCCATCGCATCGCTGATCGGCGGCGTCGACATGACCGAACCCGTCATCGAGGTCGTCAACCCCGTGAGCGGTGAACGGCAGGAGCTGCCATTCGTCGAAATCTACCACGAATCCGAACTGCGATAGCCATGCACAAGCCCAACCCCATCTCTCTGGCGGCAAAGGCTTCGGGGGAGCCGGAATTTCGTGAAGTCGGCGTAGGACCATGGACGCAGGAGCACCCCGGTGAGCCACGCCCGGATGACCCTAAATCGCCGAACTACGATCGACGCTACGATACGACGCTGCTGGATGAAGGCGATCGTCGCAACGTGCTCGACCGTTACCGGTACTGGACCGTGAACGCCATTCGCGACGATCTGGACGCGGCCGGTCGCCACGGCTTCGAAGTCGCCATCGAAAACTGGACGCACGATTTCAACATCGGTTCCATGGTGCGCACGGCGAATGCGTTCACCGCGAATCGCGTGCACATCGTTGGCCCGCACAAATGGAACCGCAAGGGCTCGCTGATGACCGAGCTGTACCAGCACGTTGAGTATCATCCCAGCATCGACGAACTCGTCACCTGCTGGAAGCTGCGCATCGCGGGAGAAATTGCCGCCGCCCAGGCACAGGCTGCCGCCGCGGCGATGCACTCGCATCAGGCTCACTCCGATGCGAGTGCGCTTCTCTCGGACGATGACGAATCCAACGGGTCCCCCCGATTCGCGTCCGCAACGGATCATTCGGGCTATGATGCGGTCGCGCGGGCCGACGCTCGCATCAGGACGCTGGAATCGTCCCGCATCATCGCATTGGATATCATTCCCGGTGCCGTACCGATGGAAACCTACCGTTTTCCGGAACGGTGTCTGATGCTGTTTGGCGCGGAAGGCCCCGGATTGTCGAACAAAGCTCTCGAACTCGCTGATGACGTGGTATACATCTCGCAATTCGGTTCCGTGCGGTCCATCAACGCCGGCGCCGCAGCCGCAGTGGCCATGCACAGCTGGATTGCGCAGCACGGGTGACGCGGGCGTGTATGCTCGAATCATGATAACGATAGAGGCCTTACCAAACGCTTCGGGCGTAAGACCGTGCTTGATAATGCCAGTTTCACCGCCGAAGACGACAAGGTGACCGGTTTCCTTGGGTCGAACGGCGCCGGGAAGTCCACGACGATGCGGGCCGCCCTCGGCTTGGTCACCCCCAATGCGGGCCGTGCGCTGGTTGACGCAGTGTCGTTCGTCAAGACACCATCGCCGATGACCGCCGTAGGAGCGGTTCTCGACGCCAAATCCGCGCATAAGGGTCGGTCCGCCTACACCCATCTGCGTGGCCTCGCCCTTACCAACGGCATACCGCGATCCCGCGTCGATGAGGTCATCGAATTCACCGGCCTTGCGAGCGTGGAAAAGCGCAATGCAGGAGCGTTCTCGCTGGGCATGGTTGCGCGGTGCTGTTGAGCTCGCACCTGATGAGCGAGGTCGCATTGACCGCTGACGATCTTGTCATCATCGGTCGTGGCCGCATTCTGGAGACCACGACGGTCGCGGCGTTCGTCGCAGAGCATTCCACCCATCCGATCCGTGTCGCGACGCCGGAATCCGACAAACTGCACGCGGTGTTCGAAACCGCGCCGCAGGTCACCGTCCGCGAGGTGCCCCGCAATGCCAACGACCCGCAGCAAGGCCGGGTGTTCCGCATTGAAGGTGCCGCATTGGAGCCGACTGCGCGGGCGCTCACCCACGCGCAGGCGCAGTACGAGACCCGCGCGATACCGGGGCAGGTGCCGGCCCAATACGGCGAGCCTGCCGCAACCTACACTCAGCCGAACACGCAGGAGGTGCCGCGATGACGCAGCCTCATATCCCGCCGCAGCCTCAGCCCGTGCCGTCGCTCGGCGTGGCGAGACTGGTGTTCCTCGGCCACGAGGTCACGCCACTGGCTGCCGACGAGTGGAGGATTCCATTGATCGGCCTGCTGGTGTTCAAGAAATCCGACATCAAATGACACCCATTCGGCCATATCGTCGCGCGCTCGGGCACAGCCGCGCGATATGGCCGCTGCCGCAGGGCCGCCGGACGCCGCGCAACATCGTGAGAATGTAATGGTGCGTGTCACATACGGCTCATATAGTTAAGGCCATGCCTACATTCACACGTGAAGAAATCGAGCACCTGGGCGATCTCGCCCGTATCGCGCTCACCGATGAGGAGATCACCCGTCTGCAGGGTGAGCTGAACGTCATCGCGGATTCCATCAACAAGGTGCAGGAGGTCGCCGGCGATGACGTGCCGCCGACCGCCAACCCCGTCCCGCTGGAGGCGTACCTGCGCCCCGACGTCGCCGAAACGCCGCTGACGCAGGAAGAGGCGCTTGCCGGAGGCCCGAAGACCGAAGCCGGCATGTTCGTCGCGCCGCGCATTCTGGGAAGTGAGGAGTGACGATGAGCGACACCACTGAACTCGTCAAGCTGTCCGCGGCCGAAATGGCCGCCAAGGTCAAGGCCGGTGAGGTCTCCAGCCGCGAACTGGTCGAGGCCCACCTCGCCGTCATCGACGCCGCCGAACCGTCCATCAAGGCGTTCCTGAAGGTCTCCGCCGATCAGGCGCTCGACCAGGCCGACGCCTTCGACGCCAAGAGCGCCGACGACAAGGCCGCGCTGCCCGAACTGGCCGGTGTGCCGATTGCCATCAAGGATATGATCGTCACCAAGGGCATCGAGACCACCGCCGCCTCGAAGATCCTCGAAGGCTGGGTGCCGCCGTACGACGCCACCGTCATCGAGAAGCTCAAGGCCGCCGGCATGCCGCTGCTCGGCAAGACCAACCTCGACGAATTCGCGCAGGGCTCCTCAACCGAGCACTCCGCCTACCAGACCACGCACAACCCGTGGGACACCGAGCGCGTTCCCGGTGGCTCCGGTGGTGGCTCCGCTTCCGCGGTCGCGGCATTCGAAGCCCCGATCGCCCTCGGCACCGACACCGGTGGCTCGATCCGCCAGCCCGGCGCCCTGACCGGCACCGTGGGCGTCAAGCCCACCTACGGCGGCGTGAGCCGTTTCGGCGCCATCGCCATGGCCTCCTCGCTCGACCAGATCGGCCCGGTCTCCCGCACCGTGCTCGACTCCGCGCTGCTGCAGGAGATCATCGGCGGTCACGACAAGCGTGATTCGACGTCGATTCCCGAAGGCCCGCGTCCGATGGCCGCTGCGGCCCGCGAGGGCCTCAAGCGCGACCTTAAGGGACTCAAGGTCGGCCTGATCAAGGAACTCGGCGGCGACGGCTACCAGCCCGGCGTCGAGGCCCGCTTCAACGAGGCCGTCAAGAAGCTCGAAGAGATGGGCGCCGAGGTCGTCGAGGTCTCCTGCCCGCACTTCGAGTACTCGCTGGGCGCGTACTACATCATCATGCCGTCCGAGGTCAGCTCCAACCTGGCCCGCTACGACGGCATGCGCTACGGCCTGCGCGTGATGCCGCCGACCGGTGTACCGCAGACCGCCGCCAACATGATGGCCTACACCCGTGAAACCGGCTTCGGCGACGAGGTCAAGCGCCGCATCATCCTCGGCACCTACGCGCTGTCCGCCGGCTACTACGACGCCTGGTACGGTTCCGCGCAGAAGGTGCGCACGCTCATCATCCAGGACTTCCACAACGCCTTCGAGAAGGCCGACGTGCTGGTCTCCCCGACCAGCCCGTCCACCGCGTTCAAGTTCGGCGAGAAGATGAACGACCCGCTGGCCATGTACATGAACGACATCGCCACGATTCCGGCGAACCTCGCCGGTGTCCCGGCCATGTCGATTCCGGCCGGCCTGTCCGATGACGGCCTGCCTGTCGGATTCCAGTTCATCGCTCCGCAGCAGCGCGACGAGGTCATGTACAAGCCCGCCGCCGCGCTCGAAGCCGCACTTGAGGAAAGCTGGGGCGGCCCGATCTGGCAGTCCCTGAAGACCCCGTGGTTCGACGGCCTGAACAAGTGACGCATCGGAAGGAAAACAAACATCATGGCTGAAAAACTGATGAAGTACGCCGATGCCACCAAGAAATACGACGTGGTCTTCGGTCTGGAAACGCACGTGGAGCTGTCCACGAACACCAAGCTGTTCTGCCCGGCCCACATCGAGTTCGGCGGCGAGCCGAACACGCAGCTGACCCCGGTCTCCCTCGGTCTGCCCGGCTCCCTGCCGGTCATCAACAAGACCGCGGTCGACTACGCGATCAAGCTGGGTCTGGCCCTGCACTGCGAGATCGCAGAGTGGAGCCAGTTCGCCCGCAAGAACTACTTCTACCCGGACATGCCGCGCGACTACCAGATCTCGCAGTACGACAAGCCCACCAACGGCAACGGCTACCTGGATGTCGAGCTTGAGGACGGCACCGTGTTCCGCGTGCCGATCGAGCGCGCCCACATCGAGGACGACGCCGGCAAGAACACCCACGTGGGCGGTGCCGACGGCCGCATCGAAGGCGCCGACCATTCGCTGGTCGACTACAACCGTGCCGGCGTGCCGCTGATCGAAATCGTCACCAAGCCGATCGAGGGTGCGGGCGACCGCGCTCCGGAGATCGCCGGCGCTTACATGCGCGCTATCCGCGACATCGTGCGTGCGCTGAACATCAGCCACGCCCGCATGGAGCAGGGCAATATGCGCGCCGACGTGAACGTCTCGCTGCGCCCCTCCGCCGACGCCCCGTACGGCACCCGTTCGGAGACCAAGAACGTGAACTCGTTCCGTGGCATCGAGAAAACCATCCAGTACGAGATCCGCCGTCAGGCGGCGCGTCTGGACGACGGCAAGGAGATCCTGCAGGAGACCCGCCACTGGGATGAGGCCACGCAGACCACCGCCGGCGGCCGTCTCAAGTCCGACGCCGACGACTACCGCTACTTCCCGGATCCCGACCTCGTCATGCTCCACATCACCAAGGAGCACATCGAGGAGATGAAGGCCCAGATGCCGGAGATGCCGCGCGAGCGCCGCAACCGTCTCAAGGCCGAATGGGGCCTGAGCGACCTGCAGATGCGTGACATCCTCAACGCCGACGCGCTCGACCTGATCGAGGAGACCGTCAAGGCCGGCGCCAAGGCCGCCGGTGCCCGCAAGTGGTGGCTGGGCGAGCTGAGCCGCGAGGCCAACGCCAAGGGCGTCTCGCTCGAAGAGCTGCCAATCACCCCGGCCGACGTCGCCGAGGTCGAGAAGCTCATCGCCGACGGCAAGCTCAACGACAAGCTCGCCAAGCAGACCGTCGAAGGCGTGCTCAAGGGCGAAGGCACCCCGGATGAGGTCGTCAGGAAGCACGGCTACAAGATCGTCGAGGACAACGGCGCCATCGAGGCGGCCGTCGACGCGGCGTTCGAGGCCAACCCGGATGTCGTCGAGAAGCTCAAGAGCGGCAACATGAAGCCGATGGGTGTCATCATCGGAGCCGTGATGAAGGCCACGCGCGGCCAGGCCGACGCGAAGGCTGTCACCAAGGTCGTGATGGGCAAGATCAAGGGCTGACGCCCCGCGGGTTCGCCGGAATCCCGAGACTCTGAAATTCCGGTTTGAAGAACGGCCCTTGGCCGCGGTGCTGAACCGCGTGTCGAGGGCCGTTCGTCATGCCGCAGGCGCTCCCACGGCCGGCAGACACGTGGGCAACTCCTTCACAGCAAACGGTCAGTCGGGTAGGATATCTTCTGTACCGACTTCTACCAGCGTCAGTTGAGGAATAACGAATGTCTGAAAATGCCGCATTACCGCTCGATCAGGACGTATCCCGTGAGCTGCCCTCGCAGATCACCATACCGCCGATCAAGGGGGAGATGGTGCACCTGCGCCCGGCCAGCGTCGACGACCTGCCGCGCATGGATGAGCTGGACGCCTACTATGGCGCCTCCAAGATCACCGGCAAGGACGCTCAGGCGGAACGCGCCGTCGTACACACGTGGGTGAGACGCTCGGTGGCGTGGGCGAACGGGCAGAAGCCCGACGAGTCGGGCGTAGGCGATCCGGAGTCCCGCCGCACCATCGCATGGGCGGTACTGACCGACGCCGACCATGACGAGGACGGCGAAATCGACGCGCAGTCGACAGACAACGTCATCGGCATGATTTTCCTGATCGATATCGATGGCTGGTCGCGCTCCGCCCGCATCCAGGTGGTGCTGGGCCGTGACTACCGCGGGCGCGGCTACTCGCGCGACCTGATGCCGCGAGTCATGACGTACGGTTTCGCGCCCGAACCGGCCGGCCTGGGCATGCACCGCATCTGGGTGGCGGTGCCCGAGCAGAACTCGCGTTCGTGCTCCGTCTACCAGTCGCTCGGCTTCGAGCCGTCCGGCGCCTCGCGCGACGCTCTGTGGGATGCGGAGAACAACAAATACCAGGATCTGATTGTCATGGACACGCTGGTGGACGAGTATGATCCCATCCGCTCTCTCGACGCGTTCGGCATGCACGTGATTGAGGACAATCCCGGTGTGCAGGAGGCGATGAGCGCCCGTGAGCACTCGATCGCCATCAGGAAGAACATCGCCGCGCAGGCCGAGCCCGCGCCGGAGCCCGCCGCGGTCGAGGAGAGTGCGGATGCCGAACAGGCGCCCCGAATCGAGAAAGTCGCCGCAGCCCGAGTGCCGGAAGCGCACAATGACGATGAATTGGCCGCGCCGGGCGAGGAAAGCACCTGGCCGTATGGGCAGAGCGAACGCAAACCTTCGAAGGAAGCTTGGTGGCGTATCCTCGGACGTGGCCGTAAACGTGATATGGAGGATGACGAATGAGTGCCGAGGATCTTGACAATTACGAAACCGACGCGGAACTCACCCTGTACAAGGAGTATCGCGACGTCATCAAGCTGTTCACCTACGTGGTGGAGACCGAACGGCGTTTTTATCTGGCGAACAAGGTCGATTTCAACGTGCGTTCCGCCGGTCAGGACGTGTATTTCGACGTGCAGCTCACCGACGCATGGGTGTGGGATGTGTACCGGTCGTCGCGTTTCGTCAAGAACGTGCGCATCGTCACGTTCAAGGACGTGAATGTCGAGGAAGTGCAGAAATCCGATATCGACATCCCCGACGATATGAATTGAGGCGCTGACGGTCGGACCGGCTGATTGCAGGCCGACTGCGGTCGGCCGTCCGCCGTCATTTGCCGGTGCCGTGTGCGCCCCAAACCGGCACGTCGCCGTTTCCCGCTCTCGTTTTCGTTGCGATACGCGGCTTCTCGTGTATGGCGACGGAAGGTTTTTGTAAGCAAAACAACAAAATCGGCGTGCGTTTCCAGCGGTTCATATATACTGTCTCTGATTCAGCGATAAGGAGACCTCACGTGACGCAGAAGCAATCCGTGGTGATCATCGGCGGCGGCCCGGCTGGCCTGACCGCAGCATGGGAGTTCGTCAACAACGGCGGCTCCGACACATACGATGTGACCGTACTCGAAGAAACGCAGGAGTTCGGCGGCATTTCGCGTACCGTCAAGCACAACGGCAACCGCATGGATATCGGCGGTCACCGCTTCTTCTCCAAGGACGACCGGATCATGGACTGGTGGAAGGACGTGCTGCCGCTGCAGGGCGCCCCCAGCTATGACGACAAGAAACTCGGTCGTGAGCACGACATGGAGCCGGGCGGTCCCGACCCCGAAACCACCGACCAGGTGATGCTCAAGCGCCACCGCGTCTCCCGCATCTACTGGAACCGCCGGTTCTTCGACTACCCGATCTCCCTGTCCGCCAACACCTTCAAGGCGATGGGCTTCAAGCTCACCATGGTCGCGGGTTTCAGCTACCTCAAGTCCATGTTCCATAAGCTGCCGGAGACCAGTCTGGAGAACTTCTACATCAACCGGTTCGGCCGCAAGCTCTACTCCATGTTCTTCGAGGGCTACACCGAGAAGCTGTGGGGGCGTCATCCCTCGCAGATCTCCGCCGATTGGGGTGCCCAGCGCGTCAAGGGCCTCAGCATCCTCGGCGTTCTCAAGAACGCCTTCCGCAAGCTCAGCCCCAAGAAGCGCAAGGGTGAGGTCGAAACGTCGCTCATCGAGGAGTTCTGGTACCCCAAGCTCGGCCCCGGCCAGCTCTGGGAGACCGTGGAACGCCGGTGCGTCGACGCCGGTGCCACCGTCATCACCGATGCCAAGGTCGTCGAGATTCGTCAGGCACAGGGCCGTATCGAATCCGTGGTCTACGAGTCCTCGGACGGCAAGCGCACCGAACTGCACGCCGACCAGTTCATCTCGTCCATGCCCGTCAAGGACCTCGTCAACGCCATCGACGCGGCGTCTCATGACGATGACGCCGAAGCGTCTTCGGCGCCTGTCCCGCAGGACATGACCCACATCGCCAACGGCCTGCCCTACCGTGATTTCGTCACCGTCGGACTGCTCGTCAAGCACATGCGCCTCAAGAACACCACCGACATCCCCACGCTCGGCAACCCGCCCATCGTGCCCGATTGCTGGATCTACGTGCAGGATCCCGGTTACAAGGTCGGTCGTCTCCAGATCTTCAACAACTGGAGCCCCTACCTCGTCAAGGATGTCGACGATACCGTCTGGATCGGCCTCGAATACTTCTGCAACGAGGGTGACGATTTCTGGAACATGACCGACGCCGAGGCCACCAAGTTCGCCATTTCCGAACTGACCCGCATGCGTGTCATCAACGGCCCGCAGGATGTCCTCGACTCCCATCGCGAACGTGTCAAGAAGGCGTATCCCGCCTACTTCGACACCTATGCCCAGATGTCCGAACTCGTCGAATACCTCGACTCCTTCGGCAACCTTTACTGCGTCGGCCGCAACGGCCAGCACCGCTACAACAACATGGACCACTCCATGGCCACCGCCATCGAGGCCGTCGCCAACATCAAGTCCGGCAAGACCTCGAAGCAGAACGTGTGGTCCGTGAACACGGATAAGTCCTACCACGAACAAAAGTAACCCACACCAGATATCGCCCCCGCCAGCGGGGGCATTTGTTTATGTCTGCGACTCGGCGTCCGTTTTTGCATTGGTCTCCAGCCCGTTATACAGTATGGAAAGTCCGAAACGCATGGAGTGCGTCGGACGTTCAAAGCGGCAAGACCGCAATCATTCTTAGTGCAGGGACCGGTGCAATACGGTCTGCTAAGGAAAGGCAAACGAGTGGCAACTAGCCAGAATCTTGAAGGTATGAAGCTGATCGAGCTCAAGGAGCTCGCCAAGCAAATGGGTCTGCGCGGTACGTCGACGATGCGCAAGCCGGAATTGGTCGCCACCCTGCAGGCTGCACGATCAGGCGGCGAGGCGCCGGCGGGCGTTACCGTGCGACCGGTGAAGGGCGCCGCAAGCAAGCCGACCCAGCAGACGCAGCCCGCTGCACAGGCCGCGCAGACTCCGGAACAGGCTCTCAAGGCGGAGCCCAAGGGCAGTGCACCGGTGTCAGCGGCGGATGACGCGGTGGCCGGACTGGTCGCGTCCCTGCCCGAGCCCGATGCAGCCTCGACCCGCACGCCGCGTATCTCCCGCCAGAAGGCCGCCGAATCCGACAGCAAGGACGACCGCGCCGCGGCTCCTCGCCGTCGCACCCGCGACGATGCAAAGGCGGGCCAGGTGGCTGCCGATCTGTTTGATGAACTTGACATCGCGCCGGCGGACGATCAGCCGCGTCATCGCGATGATGCGGCTGATTCCGGCATGATGCGTCGTCGTCGCCGTACCATCGAACCACGCGAGCGCGACCAGCAGAACGACACCGTCCGCGACCTCGACGATATTCTCGCCACGCTTCCGGTGCAGAACGCCAATGCGGACGCCGCCCGCGGCACCCGTGATGACCGTGATAATCGCGATGACGACGAGCGCGAATTCACCCGCCGCAACCGTAGCGACCGCGCTGACCGTTCCGACCGCAATGACCGCACCGATCGCGGCGACCGCGGCGGCGATCGCAATGACCGTGGCGACCGCGGTAACGACCGTCGCCAGCGCCGCATGCGCGGACGCGACCGTGGCGGCCGCGACTACGATGATCGCGACACCCGCGAAGTGCGCATCTCCGACCATCAGGACAACGGCGGCGACGATCTCGTGCCGGTCGCCGGCATCGTCGACGTGCTCGACTCCTACGCCTTCGTGCGCACTTCCGGCTACCTGCCCGGCCCGAACGACGTGTACATCTCGATGGGTCAGGTCAAGAAGTACGGCCTGCGCAAGGGCGACGCCGTGACCGGATCCATCCGCGCGCCGCGCGAGGGCGACCGCCGCAACCAGCGCCAGAAGTTCGTGCCGCTGCAGTCCGTCGACACCATCAACGGCATGAGCGTCGAAGAGGCGGCCAACCGCCCGCAGTTCGCCAAGCTCACCCCGCTGTACCCGCAGGAGCGCCTCAAGCAGGAGACCACGCCGAACAAGCTCACCGGCCGCATCATGGACATCGTTTCCCCGATCGGCAAGGGCCAGCGCGGCCTGATCGTCTCCCCGCCGAAGGCCGGAAAGACGATCACGCTGCAGAACATCGCCAATGCGATCACCACGAACAACCCCGAAGTGCACCTGATGGTCGTGCTGGTGGACGAACGCCCCGAAGAAGTCACCGACATGGAGCGCACCGTGGCCGGCGAGGTCATCTCCTCGACCTTCGACCGCCCGGCCTCCGACCACACCACCGTCGCCGAGCTCGCCATCGAGCGCGCCAAGCGACTCGTGGAGCTCGGTCAGGACGTGGTGGTGTTGCTTGACTCGATGACCCGTCTCGCCCGCGCCTACAACATCGCCGCGCCGGCCTCCGGCCGCATCCTGTCCGGTGGCGTGGACGCCCAGGCGCTCTACCCGCCGAAGAAGTTCTTCGGCGCCGCCCGCAACATCGAAAACGGCGGCTCGCTGACCATCATCTCCTCCGCGCTGGTGGAGACCGGCTCCAAGATGGACGAGGTGATCTTCGAGGAGTTCAAGGGCACCGGCAACATGGAACTGCGTCTGAGCCGCGAGCTGGCCGACAAGCGCCTGTTCCCGGCCATCGACGTGAACGCCTCCGGCACCCGCCGCGAAGAGCTCATCACCTCGCCGCAGGAACTGCCGATTATCTATCGTCTGCGCCGTCTGCTCGGCGGCATGGAGCCCGAGCAGGCATACCAGACGCTGGTGCCGCGCCTGAAGAAGACCGCGACGAACCGCGACTTCCTCGCCGCCATTATCCAGCAGAGCAACAGCAACCCGGTCAACGGCAACTGATCCGGCTGCCGTCTGCCGGGCTCCGGCACGACGGCCTGAACGAGAGGAGCCCCGCTTCGGCATTGAAGCGGGGCTCCCGTCTATATCCGGCCTGCTTTCAGGCCATGATCTGCAGATGATGGTATCCGGGCGTATGGCGGCCCAGCGCGGGGTCGACGTGACGTTCGGCGAACACGCGCATCCGTCGCACGCCCTCGCGCAGCTCACGCCCGTCCCCGGCGTAGGAAAGCCTCACGAATCCGGCCCCCTCACTGCCGAAGGCCGTTCCCGGCACCACGGCGACGCGCTCCTCGTCCAGCAGCATACGGCTGAACCTGTCGCAATCCATGCCGCAGGCTCGCACGTCCACGAACGCGTAGAACGCGCCCTGCGGCTCGATCAGGCGCAGCGCGGTGCAGCCGTCGAGCTCGTCCAGCACGATCTGCCGCTTGGTGCGGTATTCCTCGCGCATGGCCGTGACATGCTCCTGCGGGCCGGTCAACGCGGCCACGGCGGCATATTGCGCCGTCGAGTTGACCGATGAGTGCATCAGCTCGGCGAGCTTGCTGGTCTGTTCAATCAGCGGCTCGGGGCCGAGCAGGTAGCCGATGCGCCAGCCGGTCATGGCGAAGGTCTTGGACAGGCTTTCGACGACGACCGTGCGCTCGTGCATGCCGTCGACGGCGGCGATGGAGGGCGCGATTGACGCGGAGCCGTCGAAGACGAACGGGTGATACACCTCGTCGGAGATCGCCCAGATGTCATGCCGGATGCAGACGTCGGCGATGCGCTCCAGCTCGGATAGCGGCGTGACGGCTCCGGACGGGTTGCCGGGGGAGTTGAGAAGAACAGCCTTCGTGCGCGGCGTGATTGCTGCTTCGATATCGTCGGCGTTCAGCCGCATCTGGTGTTCCGGTTTGAGCGCGACGGGCACCGGCACTCCGCCGCACATCAGGGCCTCCGCATCGTACGAGGTGAAGTACGGCGACGGAAGGATCACTTCGTCGCCGGCGTCAAGCAGCGCCTTCATCGCCAGGAACAGACCGATGGTCGCGCCGTCGACCGCCTGTATCTCGGTGTCGACGTCGTAGCGCAGCCCCTTCACCTTTTCGGAGTATGCCGCCACGGCCTCGCGGAACGGCTCGATGCCGAGCACGTTCGTGTATGTGGTGTGCCCTTCGCGGATCGATCGGCATGCGGCTTCCACGATATGCGGCGCCGCGGTGGCGCTGGGTTCGCCCACGCACAGCGAGATTGCGTCAGGCACGTGCTCGACCCGGTCGAATACGTCCCGGATGCCGGAACGAGGGACGCTGAGCGAGTGCTGCGAAAGTGCGGGCATGGACATGGTGTCACCTTTCAATCATGAACAAGAATATAAAATATACAGTAGTACATTGAAAAACAGTAATTATTACTATATATTTCGTAAATAACAGTAAGAAATCAATGGAATAATACTGGATTGACATCGCGATAAGCTGTCATCAGACAAGTTCGCGCCGGAACCGCTCCACATGCAGGTTGCGGCGAACCGTATGACCCGGGAGGACGTGATGGCACAGGCGAATACGCGCAATGACGAGGAACCGGACGCGGCATCGCGCAAGGTGGAGATCAGGCCGGAGGGCTCCGCCATGCTCGACGCCACGGACGAGTCCATCCTCGATGCGTTGGAGGAGGACGGGCGGGCCACGCTGGCTCAGCTGTCCCGGCTGTCCGGCCTGTCGGTGTCCGCGGTGCAGTCCCGCGTGCAGAAGCTGGAGAAGCGAGGAATCATCAAGGGGTATCGCGCGGTGCTCGACTATGAGCTGCGCGGTCTGCCGATCAGCGCGTTCGTGTCCGTCACGCCGCTGGACTACTCGCAGGAGGCCGATATCCCCGGCAAGCTGCATGAGCTGGAAGGCGTGGTGTCCTGCTACTCCATAGCCGGCGCGCCTAGCTTCATGCTGGTGGTTCGCGTGTCGTCACCCAGCAAACTGGAGGAGCTGCTGAACCGCATCCATCGGACGGTGCCGGTCAGCACCGAAAGCACGGTGATCCTGCAGACGTATTTCTGACGGATGCCATTCGCCGTAGGCGTTAGACATCCCGGCCGGCATTGACCATATCGTTCCATCGTTGAGGAATAGCCGACGGCCCGGGTTCGGCCCACGCGCTATGGTAGGCAGTATGAGTGAACCCGAGAACAGCGATTGGGCGAAGCCGTCATCCCGCGAGGTGGGAGGCGGCGGATCCGAAACCGTCATCGACGCCGACACCGCACGGCATGATCCGCAGACCGCGGTCACCGTGGCCAAGATCAAGGCGCTCAGGCAGTCCATCGACAATGTGGACACGGCCATCGTCTCCTTGCTCGCGGAGCGGTTCAAGTACACGTCCCAGGTGGGCGTACTCAAGGCGCGGGCCGGATTCGCGCCGGCGGATTACAAGCGCGAGGACTACCAGATCGAACGGCTGCACCGCATCGCCATCGACGCCGGACTCGATCCCGACATCGCGGAAATGTATCGGGAATTCGTGGTGGCCGAGGCCAAGAAGCGGCATCAGCGCATCGCCGACGCGGGAGGGGATCCCGGCGTGCTCGACGTGTTCGCCTGATCGGCGGAGATTTGCCGCTCTGCCCGCATCGTCGGTGGCGTGCATATGCATGCCTGTATTCGGCATGCGGGCCGCGTGATGATGAATGAAAGGGGGAGCGACGATGGCGCATATGACCGGGGTGATGACGCGAAGCCTGGCGGCTGCCGCCACGCTGGCCCTGACTCTGGCCCCTTCAGCGGGCGGGCCGGTCACGGCCGGTGCCAATCCGGCCGAAGGAGATGCCAGGTATTCCAAGACGCAGAATGTCATGTCTCTCGCCAACTCGGACGGGGTTCCGGGACGCCTGTACGTCACCAACCAGTTCACGGTCTCCCGCGGCGGCGATATCGTCGACTACGTGGCCGGCAACAGCGGTGACGGTTCCATGCTCGCGGCGGAATACAAGGCTGTGGAAACCGGCAAGACCACACAGGAGCGGGTGAAGGCCGGGCAACGCGTGTTGCCGTGGTCGGTCAGCATCGCCTACGGCCTGAACGGCCCGCAGGTGAAGCCGTCCCAGATCGCCGGTGCCAGCGGACTGGTCGATATCCGTATCACCGTGGAGCCCAATGCGGCCGTGTCCAACGGCTACGCGGAGAACAGCATTCCCGTGGTGGCGTTCACCGTACCGTCTTCCGTCTCCGACGATATCACCGTCGGAGACGGCATGACGCTGACGACGCAAGGATCCGACATGCTTGTCAGCGGCGTCGGGGAGCCCGGCAAACGCACGGTGTTCGACTGCTATATGAACGCGAAGAACTTCTCGATGAGCCAACTGGCGTTCGTGACCGTGCAGGCCGATGACACGGCGTCGTTCGTCGACGAGGTCACGGCTGTCTCCGACCGTGCTGACGCACTGGTCAACACGCTGGTCGTCACCGGTTCCGCGTCGGACCGCAAACTAATCGAACAGCTGACCGCCATGCGCGATCGCGAGCAGAAGCTCGGCGAGAAGGCGATCAAGGAGAAAACCGCAGCGCACAAGGCTGCGTTCTCGTCGTATATGGCGCATTACGTGGGGTCGTACACGACCCATCTGCCCGGCAGCATCGGCTCATCCACGCAGATGCAGGCGCTGATCGGCACAGCCGGCGAACTGACCGGCGACACCCCGATGGCGCAGGCGGTCACCGACCTCGCCAACGCGGTCAACGCGGTCAGTGCCGCGCATGAGCACGACGGCGCAGTACATGCCATAGACGACCTGATTCAGCGCATCCGTCAGCGCGGCACGTCGGGACTCGCCGATGAGATCAGCCAGACCATGGCCCAGGAGTCCACCGAGGGCGCGACGGCGTACAAGGCCGGGCAGAGCCAGCTGTCCAACGCGATGATCCCCTATTCGATGGCCTACACCGACGTGTACACCAAGCATCTGAGCGAGCTGACCGGAGGCACGTCGGCGGGAGCCGCGCGGTATCAGCAACAGGCGATTGACGCCGCCAACGAGGAGTTCTCCACCAGCGCCGACCTTCAGGACGACAATCAGAAAGTGCAGTCGGCGATGGACGCCTTGGCGGCGGCATCCGAACATACGGGCGCGGCGAACGCATTGCAGCAGATCAGCATACAGTTCGCCGGCGCACTGACCAGCACCGCCTCCACCGGCGATGCGCAAGGCGGCGATGCGGCTGCGGACCGGGTGCGTTACGGCTGGGCCGGTTCCGACACGACGTCGATGGCGGCGAAGGCCGAGCGCAAGCGGCTGGCCGCCGTCAGCAGGCAGGAGCGTGAGGAGGCCGAGCGCAAGGCGCAGGCGTTGGCCAGTGGCAAGACCGATGACGACTCGCAGTCAGGCATGAGTATCGGCGATGTGATGGGCAACGCCAGCGGCCTGGGTATGCTCGGCGGCGCCGTCAAGAGCGACGGCAAGGATGGCAACAAGGATAGCGGCGACGGCAAGGATGGCAACGTCAGCGGCTCGTCTTCGGCGGCGGGCACGGCATCCGGTTCGAAGTCGGCGTCGGTTCCGAAGTTCTCGCCGGTATACGGCATCGCCGGCATGAACCCCAGATCGCCGTTGCAGAGCACGTCGTCTGAGCTCATCGACGAGACAGTGGCGATTGGTGACGTCTCCGACATGCTGGTTCAGGCCGCGCAATCGTTGGCCGGCAGCGGCAGCGGCAGTGCGTCCGTCGACGGCAAACCGGTCGCGCGTCTCGCTGCCGCGTTGAGACGGTTGTCGTGCGACGGTGCCAACGCATACTCCGACCACTGCATCGCCGACGGGCGGCACAGTTACGACGTGCTATCCGACTGGAACCGGCATACCGAGGACCTGCGTCTGCTGATCATCATGCCAGCCGTGTGACGGGTGCGCGGCATACGGCGCACGGCGCGCGGCGCGCGGCCGGCATGCCGCCGTCACGATGCCGTGGATGCAAAACGGCCCCCTCGTGGATCCGAGGGGGCCGTTTCCGTTAGTGAGAAGCAGGTTACTTCTTGGCCTTCTTCGCCGGCGGCTCACCGAGCTCGCTGGCATCGATGACGACGGTATCGTCGCCCTCGCCTTCGGCCGCGGCCTCCTCGGCGTGCTTTTCGGCGAGATCGAACTTGCCGATCACGCGGCCGGCCTGCGCCACGTCGTCCAGAGCGGACTTGATGGCGTCGATGCCGTCCTTGACGGCGGCCAGCGTCACCGACAGGATCGGGGTCTTCATCGAGACCTTGGCCTCGGACTTGATCTTGCGCAGCTGCTCGACGGCCTTGCCGGCCCAAGCCAGCGTCTCCGGGGAGGCACCGGTGGCTGCTGCGGCATAGATGTCGGCCTTCGGCCAAGCGGCGCGGTGCACGGACCCCTCGCCGGTGTGCATCCAGCTCCACACCTCTTCGGTGGCGAACGGCAGGTACGGGGCCAGCAGGCGCGCGAAGGCGTCCAGGCCTAGGCCCAGCGTCGTGCGCGCGGACTTCACGGCCGCGTCGCTCGGCACCTTGCCGTGCGCGTCGGCAGTGCCGTACGCGCGGTTCTTGACCAGTTCGATGTAGTCGTCGCAGAACTGCCAGAAGAAGCTCTCGATGACTTCCAGCGCCTTGGAATGCTCGTAGGCGTTCAGCGCGTCGGTGGCCTGGCGGATCACCAGCGCCAGCTTCGCCATCACGGCGCGGTCGAGCGGCTCGGTCACATCGGCCGGGTTCCAGACGGCGTCGGCCGTCTCGCCCACATGATGGTTCTCGTCCTCGCGACCGATGGCCAGCGCGAACTTCGAGGCGTTGAGCAGCTTGATCGCAAGACGGCGGCCGATCTTCATCTGGCCTTCGTCATACGTGGCGTCGAGGCCGAGACGGGCCGCGGCGGCCCAGTAGCGCACCGCGTCGGCGCCGAACTGCTCGATCGGCTTGTTCGGCACGACGACGTTGCCCTTGGACTTCGACATCTTCTTGTGGTCGGGGTCCAGGATCCAGCCCGACAGCGTGGCGTGCGCCCACGGCAGGCACTTGTTCTCCAGATGGGCGCGATCCACGGTCGAGAACAGCCAGGTGCGGATGATGTCCTGACCCTGCGGACGCAGATCCATCGGGAACGTGGCCTTGAACAGCGCCTTGGAAGCCTCGTCCGGCTCCTCCCAGCGGGTCACGATCTGCGGGGTGAGCGAGGACGTCGCCCACGTGTCCATGATGTCCGGCTCGGCGGTGAAGCCGCCGGGCACATCGCGCTGGGACTCGTCGTAGCCTTCCGGCACGTCATTGGTCGGGTCGATCGGCAAACGGTCCTCGCTCGGAGTGATCGGATGATCGTAATCCGGCTCACCGGAAGCCTTGACCGGGTACCACAGCGGGAACGGCACGCCAAAGAAGCGCTGGCGGGAGATCAGCCAGTCGCCGTTGAGGCCATGCACCCAGTTCTCGTAGCGCACGCGCATGAAATCGGGGTGGAAGTTGAGCTCCTTGCCGCGCTCGATCAGCTCGGCGTTCAGTTTGGCGTCGGTGCCGCCGTTCTTCAGGTACCACTGACGGGAGGTGACGATCTCCAGCGGCTTGTCGCCCTTCTCGTAGAAGTTCGTCATACGCTTGGTCGGGGTCGGCTCGCCGTCCAGGTCGCCGGCCTCGCGCAGCGCGTCGACGATGATCTTGCGGGCGGAGAACGTGGTCTTGCCGGCGGTCGCGGCGAACATCTCACGGCCGGCCGGGTCGGTGATCCAATCCGGGGTGTCCATGACGATGCGGCCGTTGCGCTGGATGATCGGGCGGGTCGGCAGCTTCAGGTCGCGCCACCATTCGACATCGGTCACGTCACCGAAGGTGCAGCACATCGCGATGCCGGCGCCCTTGTCCATCTCGGCGGCCGGGTGCGCGAGAATCGGCACCTTGACCTTGAACAGCGGGGAGTACACGGACTGGCCGAAATACTGCTTGTAACGCTCGTCGTTCGGGTTCGCGATCAGCGAGGTGCAGGCCGCGAGCAGCTCGGGACGGGTGGTCTCGATGTAGATCGGCGTGCCGTCCTCGAAACGGAAGGCGACCTTGTGGTAGAAGCCGGGGTATTCGCGGCTTTCCAGCTCGGCCTGGGCCACGGCGGTCTGGAACGTCACGTCCCACAGGCCGGGCGCGTCCTGCTGATACGCCTCGCCGCGCGCGAGGTTGCGCAGGAACGCCTTCTGCGCCACGCGCTGCGGGTGCTCGCCGATGGTGTGGTAGGTCTGCGACCAGTCGATCGACAGGCCGAGGGAACGCCATAGCGCCTCGAACTGCTTCTCGTCCTGGGCGGTGAGCTTCTCGCACAGCTCGATGAAGTTCTTGCGCGAGACCGGCACCTGATCCTTGGCGTCGATCTTCTTGCCGTCGGTGCCCTCGAACGGCGGCTTGAAATCAGGATCGTACTTGAGCGACGTGTCCACGCGCACGCCGTAGTAGTTCTGCACGCGGCGCTCGGTGGGCAGGCCGTTGTCGTCCCAGCCCATCGGGTAGAACACGTCATAGCCTTGCATGCGCTTGAATCGCGCGATCACGTCGGTGTGCGTGTAGCTGAACACGTGGCCGACATGCAGATGGCCGGATACGGTGGGCGGCGGGGTGTCGATGGAATAGACGGCCTTGCGGTCGCGGGTTCCCTGGAACTTGTAGACTCCGTCCTCGTCCCATTCGCCGCGCCACTTGTCTTCGAGCCCGTCGACGCCGACCTTGTCGGGCAACGGGGTGAGGTGTGCCTTGATGATGCTGTTATCCTGCTCTTCGGTCATAAGCGACAGTCTAGAAAGCAATCGTGACAACAGCCGCGCGGCTGCGTCCGCCGGCGGGCGGGTCCGGGCGCATGGACCCGAATCAGTCCGTGGTGGTCATATCGGCGAGCGGCAGCTGCGTGTAGGTCATGTTGACGGGCACTCCGGTGATGTTGCTGCGGTACGCGCTGATCGGCTTGCGCGTGCAGATCCAGTCCACCGGCGAATCGTCGTCGAGCGTGCCGATGAACGACTGGAAGTTCTTCGCGTAGTCGTCGCCGCTGAAGGATTTCAGCGCCTTGCTCCACGCGTTCTGCGAGTCGGTGCTGACGAAGCCGATGTACGAGTTGCTGTCCATCAGGAGGTCCAGATCGTCCTCGCCGTCGGTCTCGTAGATCGTGAAGTCGTATTGGCGGTCCTGCGTCACGGTCTTGCTCCATGTGGCATCGTCGACCATCGACACGGACACGTCCGAATACGCGGGTTCGGCGTACATCGTCTGCTTGACCTGTTCGCCGATCTGGGAGCCGTATTCCTTCGGATAGACGAAGGTCAGCGGTCGTCTGGAGACGCGGAAACGGAAGTATTTGATCAGGTCGTTGCCCTTGCCGATGTCGTGGCCGAACGTCTCATCCGTCTTCTGATATCCGTCGTCGAGCGGTGACAGCGGCCCGGTCATGACCGTGCTGCCGCCCAGCGCCTCGGTCATCGCGTTCTTGTCGATGAGGTAGCGCACTGCCTGCCGGAACCGCTTGTCGGAAAGGATGGACTGCGTGTTGTTGCTGAAGGCGAGCACGACCTTGCGGTTGCTGACGCCCTGCTTCTTGACGATGCCGTCATCTTTCACCGCGTCGGCGGCGGACTGATCCAGCGCGATGGCCGCGTCGATCTGGCCGTTGTTCAGAGCCTTGGCCAGCTCCGTGGTGTCGGCCGCGAAGTTGACGGTGACGGTCTTGGCCTTGGACTTGCTACCCCAATAGTGGTCGTTGCGGCTCAGCGTCAGCTGCTTGCCGGATTGCCATTGGGAGACGGTGAACGGTCCGGACCCGCTGGCCTGCTTTGCGTAGTCGATGTTCTCACGCTGGTTGTAGACGATGCCGATGCGCGTGGTGAGCTTGGCGAGCAGCCGCGGGTCGGGTTCGCGAAGCCGCAGCACCAGCGTGCTGTTGCCGTCCGACTCCACGTTGGACAGCGCGGACAGTTCGTCGCTGCCGACATACTTCTTGGTGATGATCTGCTGCAGGGACCATACGGCGTCGGACGAGGTGATCGTGGTGCCGTCGGCGAACGTCGCGCCGCTGCGCAGGTTGAAGCGGTAGGTGGTGCCGTCTTCGGACACCTTCCACGAGGAGGCGAGCGACGGCTGGATCTTGTTGTTGTCATCGCGCTTCAGCAGCGTCTCATAGACGTTGCCGAGAAGGACGCGGTCGAGCGAATCGTCGTCGGTTGTCCGGATATCCAATGATTCCGGGGCGCCGGTGATGCCGACGCTCACCTTGACGCTTGATTGCAGGCCGCTGAAGGTGGGCAGCGTGTATCTGCGGTGCAGCAGGGACCAGCCCAGCCAGACGGCGCAGCCGAGCACCCCCGCGACGATGACAAAGATGATGGCGGACTTCGCCGAACTGCTGATGGAGGTATGCCGTGCGCTGTGCTGCATGGCTCCGAGTGTAATGCCCGGGGTAAACGGGTCGACGGGGGATCCCTGATGCGTGGGATACCGGCCGGGTCCGTCCGCTTGGTCTATATCAGTGAGCTCGGGCAGGTGTCATGAAGTGGACACACCGCGCAATCGGGTTTGCGCGCGTGACAGGTGGCGCGTCCATGCAGAATCAGCCGGTGCGACAGGTCGGTCCACTGCGACGGCTCGAAATACGAGCAGATCTCCCGCTCGATATGCACCGGATCTGGACTGGACGAGTTCCAGTCGCCGCGCCAGCGCAGCCGTCCCGTCACGCGGATCACATGCGTATCGACGGGGAATCCGGGCACGCCGAACGCGTTGCCCAACACCACGTTGGCCGTCTTGCGGCCGACGCCGGGCAACGTCACCAGCGAGTCCATCGTATCGGGGACCTCGCCACCGAAACGGTCACGCAGCACTACGGCCAATCCCAGCAGATGCTTGGTCTTGGAACGGTAGAAGCCGAGCGGGTGGATGATGTCTTCGACGTCCTGCGGATTCGCTGCGGCCAGGGATGCGGCATCGGGGAAACGCGAGAACAGCTCGGGCGTGACGGTGTTCACCCGCTTGTCGGTCGTCTGGGCGCTGAGCACGGTGGCTATCAGCAATTGCAGGGGAGAAGTGAAATCCAAGGCGCATTTCGGGTGCGGGAACGCCTCGACGAGCAATGCGTACTCCTCGTGCATCCGCTGGATGCGTGCCCGTTTGGATTCGCGTGGCATGATGCGCCGGTCTTACTGGGCGTTGGCGTCAGTGTCGTCGGAAGCCGTCGGAGCCGCGAGTGACTTGTCTCCCTCGCCCTCGGGCGGGTCGAAACGGTAGCCGACGTTGCGCACGGTACCGATCAGATGTTCGTATTCGCCGCCCAGCTTGGCGCGCAGGCGACGGATGTGCACGTCGACGGTACGGGTGCCGCCGTAATAGTCGTATCCCCACACCTCCTGCAGGAGCTGCGCGCGCGTGAACACACGGCCGGGATGCTGCACCAGATACTTCAGCAGTTCGAATTCCTTGTACGCCAGATCGATGGGCCTGCCGTGCAGCGATGCCGTGTAGCCGTTGGTATCCACCACGAGATCGCCGGAACGGATCTGGCCATCCTCGGTGCGCTCCGAATCGTCCGTGGTGCTGGCGCCTGTGATCGGCGCATTGCCGCGTTCCGACACCAGTCGCAGGCGCCCCTCCACCTCGGCGGGTGAAGCGGAGGCCACCACCACATCGGCGATGCCCCACTGCGAGTTGACGACGGTGAACCCGCCCTCGGTGAGGATCAGCACGATCGGCGTGGCCAGGCCGGAAGCGTGAATCAGCCGGCACAGCGTCTTCGCCGTGGCGAGGTCATCCCGGGCGTCGAGGAAGAGCACGGTGTTCTCCGGCATCTTCACCAGGCTTGCGGCGTCCATCGGCAGCACGCGCACGCGGTGGGACAGCAGTGCAAGTGAGGGAAGCACGGTGGCAGGGTCGTCCGCGAATGTCATCAGCGTCAAATCAGTCAACCGCTTCCCCTTTCCTGAATATGGATAACCGTAGTACCCATATGGTTAGTGGTCATATTGTAGGCGCATAATGTGGACAGCCGACGCTAGGCTAGAGTTAGTGGAATGGCGGTCGCGAGGCTGCCGCGGATTGCGATTTGTGGAGTGTGATGACGATGGGCGACGGCGAACAGCGTACCGGAAGCTCGATTGGCCGCGTACTTGCGGTTCAGGCGGTGGCATACGTGGTGCTATTCGGCGTGACGGGCGTGCTGGAGTTCACGTTCGGGAACCAGGGCGGTGTGGCGCAAGGGGTTGCGATCGCGCTCGCCGTGGTGCTGCTCGTGCTATTCCAGGTTGGGTGGCCGTTCCGTGCCGGCATTGCCGACCGCCTGATCGGCGCGGTTGCGGGCGTGCTGTCGATTCTGTGCGCGCGGACGTCGTTGGCCAGCCAGCTGTTTTACCCCGCGTACGAGGGCGGGCGTCTTGCGGATGATGGACGTCTGGTGATGTATCAGCTGGTGCGTTGGGCGGCGTGCTTCGCGATACTGCTGATCGCGGCGACGATCATCGCGTTCGGCCGGCAGATGGTGCGCGCGGAGCGCAGCCACCTGATTCGCGCGCTGTCGCACTGCATGACGGGGGCCGTGGTCTCCGTCAGCGCCGCGGGATGGTGTTTTGTGCCCGATCTCATCGACATGGGCTCCGCGTCGCCGGATAACGGGCTGCTGACGAGATTCATCATCGTGGCCGCGGCGTTCGTGGTAGTGGCGGTGCTGTTCGCCGTATGCTCGGTGTCGTGGAGCCGCGAGGCGGATCCGGATCCGGCCGCTCCGGCGCCGTGGCTGGGTATCGGGCTGCTGCCGGTGATGCTCAGCGGTCTGCTCGTGTTCGCCGCGTCATTCGTCATGCAGCTGATCTTCTGATATTTGACGGTTTTCTTCGGCGGGGAATATTGGTCTTCGCCAGTATGCGATGCGGGGAGTCGGGATTCGGCATCGTTGCCGGGGCTTTCCCGCATGTGGGTATGAAGAGGGTGTGCGCCTGTTGGGCTTTGTTTTCGTCAAGAACCAAGCAGGGCAATAGGGAGTCCGTACCCGTCATTCAGCCAACGCGCTTCTTTCTTTCGGTCGGTGGAGTTCGTCGGCGAAAGGTCGCCATCATGAGCGGCCTGATCGAGACGGTCGCCACGGACCGCCCTCCGGCGACCGGCTCGCATGGAGGAGCCTGGGTCGAGGACCTCGGCTGCGCGCAATGACGCACACGCGGGGAAGACATGTCCCCTTGGGCGCTACGACGAAATCCGCACCGGCAAGACGATGGCCTCATCGTCCCGGCAATATCCAAACACGGAAAGTCCCGAACACGGACGCTGACAGCCGCATATTTTCAGTCTCGTTGCGTTACCATGCTATGAAGCCAAGGTGCTCAAGCAGCACCTTAAGACCGATGAGCACGAGCACGGCACCGCCGGCGATCTGCGCCGGCTTCTGCCAGCGTGCGCCAAACACGCGGCCGATATACAGGCCGGCAGCGGAGAACGCGCCGGTCACCACGCCGATGACGATCACCGAAAACCAGATGTTGACCTGCATGAATGCGAAGCTCACGCCGACGGCGAACGCATCGATGCTACACGCCACCGCGAGCGGCAGCATATGGCGCCAGTCGAACTGGGCCGTCTCCCGGCTGTTCTCCTCTTCCTCGCCGAACGCCTCGCGGATCATGTTGCCGCCGATGAACGCGAGCAGCGCGAAAATGATCCAATGATCAACCGCGGTGACGTATTTGCTGAACGTGTTGGCCGCGAAAAAGCCCAGAAGCGGGAACAATGCCTGGAAGCCGCCGAACCACAATGCGGTCTTGATGACGTCGACCGGCCGCACGCGCGTGACGGTCAACCCCTTTCCGATCGAGACGGCGAAAGCGTCCATGGCGACGGATACGGAAATAAGCAGTATCTCAATCATAGCTGGAACATAAAGGTTCATCCCGCCGGCTTCCCCGGGGGATGGGCCTCGACGGATAAACCGCCTACGCCTAGGGGGCACGGACTTTGAGAACTGCCGGGCCAGCAAGCCGGCTTTGAATCCAAGCGAATGCTGTTCGCAAGTCGTGAAAACTACAAGGCACTACTGTAACACAACATCGCCCCGCTGGCGGGACGAGCCGTGAAGCAAACAGCGGAATCTGTTTGTAGGCGAGCCAGAAAGCTGTGGTCGATAAGATAATATAATGCCCCCGCTGGCGGGGGCTGTCACGGAGCGACTGGGGGTGGTCGTGGCACTTAAGCCCCCAGTCAGCCGATGGCTGACAGCCCCCGCCAGCGGAGGCGGAAGCGAAGCAAATCACTTCGACGCGTTCGCGAGACGCTCGCGCGCCTCCTTGATTTCCTTCTCGGCAACGGTCCTGCAATTGAGGACGGCCTTCGGCCGGCTCATGGTTGGCTCGGTCGCTGTCGCGTCCTCGCACGTTGCCGCCGGACAGCTTACCGGGCTGTCCTGAAGCAAATCACTTCGACGCGTTCGCGAGACGCTCGCGCGCCTCCTTGATTTCCTTCTCGGCAACGGTCCTGCAATTGAGGACGGCCTTCGGCCGGCTCATGGTTGGCTCGGTCGCTGTCGCGTCCTCGCACGTTGCCGCCGGACAGCTTACCGGGCTGTCCTGAAGCAAATCACTTCGACGCGTTCGCGAGACGCTCGCGCGCCTCCTTGATTTCCTTCTCGGCAACGTCCGCACCGGTCCAGTAGTCGCCGGGGAGGACTTCCTTGTTGGGTTCCAGGGCCTTGTACTGCTCGAAGAAGTGCTTGATCTCCTTGAGGTGGTACTCGTTGACGTCGTTGACGTCCTTGATGTCGTCGTAGCGCACGTCGGCGGGCACGCACAGCACCTTGTCGTCGCCGCCCTCTTCGTCTTCCATGTGGTACAGGCCGACGGCGCGGCACTCGATGACGCAGCCCGGGAACACGGAGTTCTTGACCATCACCAGCGCGTCCAGCGGATCGCCGTCCTCGCCGAGCGTGCCTTCGATGTAGCCGTAGTCGTCCGGGTAGCCCATGGCGGTGAACAGCTCACGGTCCAGGGTGATGCGGCCGGTCTCCTGGTCGACTTCGTACTTGTTCTTGGAACCACGCGGGATTTCAACGAGAACGTTGAACGTTTCTGCCATGATATTGCTCCTTAGAGTCGATTGACATAATCACACTCCACAATACCCCGTCGTACGCCGGAAGCGCCACGATTTCGCCCAAAAACGCAGATGGGGCCCGTCGCCGAAACGACGGGCCCCATCACCGAAACGGTCAGCCTGCCGGCCGCGCGTCCCTCATGCGTTCTCAGTCCTCATGCACCACGGTGAAGATGTGCGCCACATCGGCCCACGGTGCCAACGAGACGAAGTTGTCCCAGCTCCACGCGAAGTCGCGGCCGGTCAGCTCGTCGTGTATGTGCGCACCCCACTTCGGATCGATGCCATAGTCGGGCAGCTCCAGATGCACCATGGCCTGATGCGCCTCGTGACCGTCCAGGTTCACCACCACGATCAGCGTCTCCGGCTTGTCGGTGCCGGTCAGTTCGGCCGGTGTGTGGCGGGCGAATGCGAGGATGTTCGGGTCGGAGGATTCCAGCACCGTCAGGTTGTGGTAGCTGAACACCTTCGGATGCTCGCGGCGGACGCGGTTCAGGTTGGTCAGCAGCTCGGCGATGCCGTACTTGTCGGCGGCCGACCAGTCGCGCACCTTGACCTCGTACTTCTCGTTGTCGATCTGCTCCTCGAAACCGGGGCGCTGCTTGTTCTCGATCAGCTCGAAGCCGTTGTAGATGCCCCAGCTCGGGCTGCCCATCGCGGCGAGCACCGCGCGCACAGCGTGGCCGGCGATGCCGTTGTCGCGCACGTAGGCGGTGAGGATGTCCGGCGTGGTGGGCCAGAACGTGTTGTGCTGGTAGTAGCCGTCGTCGCCGTTCGTGGTCTCCAGGTACTTGCCCAGCTCCTCCTTGGTGTTGCGCCACGGGAAGTAGCAGTGCGACTGCGTGAATCCAACGTAGCTCAGCGCGCGCATCATGCCCGGGCGGGTGAACGCCTCGGCCAGGAACAGGATCTCCGGGTGCTTCTTGGTGACCGCCGCGATGACGTCCTGCCAGAAGCGCACCGGCTTGGTGTGGGGGTTGTCGATGCGGAAGATCGTCACGCCGGCGTTGATCCACAGTTCGAGAACACGCTCGACTTCCTTCTCGATGCCGGGCATGTCGGCGTTGAAGTCGATCGGGTAGATGTCCTGATACTTCTTCGGCGGGTTCTCCGCGAAGGCGATGGAGCCGTCCGGCTTGTGGCGGAACCAATCCGGGTGCTGCTTGACCCACGGGTGGTCGGGCGAGCACTGCAGCGCGAAGTCGAGCGCGATTTCCAGACCCAGCTCGTGGGCCTTGGCGACGAGCGCCTTGAAATCGTCCATGTTGCCGAGCAGCGGGTCGACGGTGTCATGCCCGCCCAGCTCGGAACCGATGCCGAACGGCGAGCCCGGATCGTCGGGGCCGGCCTCCAGCGCGTTGTTGCGTCCCTTGCGGTTCGTCTTGCCGATCGGGAAGATCGGCGGCAGGTACACGATGTCGAAGCCTTCGGCCTTGGCGCGTTCCAGGCCGGACACCGACGTCTTGAGCGTGCCCTGGACGATCTTGCCGGTCTCCGGGTCGACGTAGGCGCCCTCGGAACGCGGGAAGAACTGGTACCATGCGGCGAAGCTGGATTCCGGACGCTGCACGAGGAAACGCTGGGGCTGGCTGGGCGAGACGCCGTCGCGCAGCGGGTTGGTCAGATGCAGCTGGGCGACCGGTTCGCTGGTCGCCGCGGCGAGACGGTCCTCGGGCGTAAGCGATGTGTCCTTCATGGTGGCGGCAGCGGCGACGATCGTCTTGCGCTGCGCGGCGCTCAGCTTGGCGTCGGCGGTCTTCGCCCAGCGTTCCAGCAATTGCGCGCCGGATTCGAGGGCGTTCTCGACGTCGTCGTTGACCTTGACTTTGATGGCCGCGTCATGCAGCCAGGACTTGTAGGTGTCCTCCCATCCTTCGATGGTGACGCTCCATTCGCCCAGCTGGCGCTTGATGGCGGCGAATTCGGGCTGCCACGGCTTGACGTCGCTGTGCTCGCCGCAGGTGAGCATGACCTCCCAGCGGTCGAGGCCGGGGTTGGTGCAGGTCATCGGCAGACGCTGCATCTCCTTGCCGCGGTGGTTGCGCACGATGGCGGTGGCACCGACTTTGGTGCGGCCTTCGATGAAGACCTGCGCGGTGACCTTGAACGGTTCGCCCAGCTCGACACGGGCGGGGAAACGGCCGGATTCCTCGTTCGGCGTCACGTCCATGACGGCGATGCGTCCGAACTGCGACGGGTCTGCGACGGGAATGGACTGCGCGGGAACCTCACCGTTGGCGACGGCGGCCGCAGTGGCGGCTTTCGTCGTTCTGGAGGCGCGAGGCGTCTTGGCCGTCGTGCGCTTGCGCGGCGAGGTGGTACGTGATGTGGACTGCTTGCCCGACGAAGTGCGACGGGTTGCGGATTTCGCTTCGGTCTTGTCGTCCGAATGCGATGTGGCTGATCGAGATGAACTACTGCTAAGCGCTGACGCGCCTTTCTTTTCTTCTGCCATACCGCCCATTGTATACGGCTGATGGCCAATGGGCGATTGTGGATAACCCTCTGTCTTATATGCCGAGAACCGCCAAATGTGGATAACTGTCGTGGGGAGTTATCCACAACACGCCGAAGGGGGATAGCCTTCGACCACATTGCCTGAAATCCGGTGGCCGACGGCGTCCGGCATGGCATGGTGTCATCAACCGCCCATCGTGGACGCGGCGGGATTTCAGGAAGGGAATATCATGAACATGGTTGTATTCAGGCGATGTCAGGCCGCGCTGGGGGTCGCGGCCGTCATGGCTCTCGCATTGGTGGCCTCGCTGGTGTTTGCCGCCATGCCGGCCGCGGCGGTGACGTTGAGCAGGGCGGATGCCGGCACGTTTCTGCGCTATGAGCATGGCGGCGAGCAGGTCATCGGCGTCATGGCGAAGGATTCGACGAACAACTATTACTGCATCGAGGCTGACGAACGCGTCGAATACCAGCTGGGGGAGAGCGTCAAGCTGCGCGACGACGACACCGCGCGCCGGCTCGGCTGGCTGATGGACCATTATCGCGACGGGACGGCCGTGGAGCATGCGGCGATCGCGGTGCTGGCCCATGATCTGCTGGACCTGAAGCCGGACACGTGGAAATCCCGGCGCGTGTCCGTCATGCGCGACAATCCGACGCTGCGGCGCAAGGTAGAGCAGATGTGGGAGGAGGCGGGATCCAACGCCCCGGCGAATGCGACGGTGACGCGTACATACGCCGAAGGCACGCGGACCGGGCGCGTCACGGTGTCGGTGACCAATGCGCAGGGGAAGACGATCGCCGGGATCAGATACGCCGCGACGCTGAACGGTCCGGCGGTGTTCGCGAACGGGAGCGCGACGGTGACCGGGATATCCGGGGCGGAGCCGATCGTGTACTCGTGGAAGGCGACCGGCGAGGGTGAAGTGAAGGCGAGTGTGGCATATGACCGCAAGCAGGTGGACGTGTTCGCAGTCGCGGGAGGCCAGGATCTGGTGCGTTACGGCGGCTCTTCGCAGGTGAGCGGCAAGGCGGTGAATTTCTCGGTCCGCAAGGAGTTCGTGCCCACACTGGGCACCGCCGTCGCGGCCAAGGTGGTCGACGCCGGGCAGCCGGTCGTGGATACCGTCACGTCCGGGGTGGATGACGGCGATTCCTGGGCGTCCGGATTGGAGTTGCGGGCGTCCGGATGGTATTTCGACGGGCTCGGCGTGGGCGATCTGTCCGAGCCGGTCATGCCTGGTGCCGACGAGACGGCGAAGGAGTTCATCGCGAGGCTGGGCACAATGGGATTCCGGCCGTCCGCTTATGGCGAGGCGTCGTTCACTGCTCCCGGGCAGCGCGTGGACGTGAGAGCAACGGCCGAGCCGGGCGGCGACGCGGCGTATGAGGCGCCGCGAGGTGGAGGATTCGGCACATGGGTGTGGGCGTTCGAAGTCGAGAAGTTGAGCGATACTGCGCGACAATATATAGGTAAGGATGTGGTCAGCGGGTTCCTGGAATACACGGAGACGAATTCGAACCGTGCTCGGGTGAGTGTGGAATCCACGGTCACGGAGCATACCGGCGTGGTTGGTTCCGAACTGAGCGACACCATTACGGTCGACGGATTCCCCGATGATCACGGATCCTTTGGCGGCAATGTCAAGCTTGGCATCGGCGCTGACCGGGCGATGGCGCAGGTGAGCGTGTGGTGGGCGGGCGATCCGAATGATTCCGCCGGCGACGAGGCGTACCGGCCTCAGGGGGAGACGCCGCCGGCCGAGGACAGCAATCACCGGTTGATTGGCGTGTGGGATTATCCGGCGGTCAACGGGCGTATCCGAGTGGGTGCCGGGGCGCCGGACGCTCATGGCGATCCGGTGCACATCGTGGCCGAATCGCACGGATGGTACGTGTTCGTTTGGAGCTTCGACGGCGATGACCGGGTGATGCCGGCGTCCAGCGCATACGATGACGCGTGGGAGCGCGTGCGCATATGGGATGTGGCACGGCCACGCAAGCCGGCGCTGACCACGCAGGTGGAGCCGGACATTGTGCGGGTCGATGAGCCGTTCCGCGATACGGCGCGGATTGTGGGCGATGTGCCCGAAGGGGCCTATGTGACGTTCACGGCGTACGAGGCGGTGGAGGAAGGGGCGGTGCCCGGCATGAACGGCGTGCTGCTTGACGAGGCCCGCGCCGAAGTGGACCATACGCTGTTCGAGCAGACGATCGCCAGTCCGCAGGTGCGCTCGCCGAAGGCGGGACTGGTGTATTGGAGGGCGTCGCTTCGCTCGCGTGACGGTGATGTGCTGGTTTCGCATGAGCTCGGCGTCGAAGGGGAGACCGTAACCGTCGAAGCGCCTGATGATCCACCCGCTGAGCCGAAGGCGGATCCAGAGCCCGAGAAGCCGGTGCTGTCTCATACCGGTGCGGGGGTCGTCGCCATCATCGTCGTCGGATCCGGAGCCGCCGCGGCCGCCATCGGTGCCCTGGCCTTCCGCCGCCGATCCCGCCGCTGACGCTGCCGCTGGCGAAGGTGTCTAGCGAGACCGGGGGATGGTTTGAGGCACTTGAGAAAGGCGCAATAGAACAGGAAGGCTAGGAATCTTGTAATTCCTAGCCTTCTATTTGGCATGGATTTGAACCATGGGCCTCAATGGTATATGGGTCAGGCATGGGCGTTTTCGCGACGTCGCATGGTGCGCAACCGGTCGGCGATCCATGTATTGACGACGGCGTTGCGGCTGATTGCCAGCTCGGCGGCTTCCTCGTCCAGTTCGCTGACCATCCATGCGGGCATCGTCAGCGTGATTCGCTTCTCCAGCGGGGGATGACGTTCGACTACGGGATTGCCGAGATCGACATAGCTGAGGATGTCGTCGCCGTTGTCGAGCATCTCCTCAAGCTGGTCGCTAGTGATCGCCTTGGCATCATTTTTTTTGGCTTTCATGGTATGCCTCCTCGTTCTTGCGCGATCGGTGCACGGGTATGATGCGGATGCGCTTGCCGCGTTTGGCTGTAATCGCCGTCCAATGCCTGCCGTCGATCATCCCGAGCACGATGTGGCGCACATCGTCGTTTCCGGGATTCGGGGCGGTCAGCGTCACTGGAGGCATCGCGCCGGTCGACAAGATCGCGGCCTTCCGCGTACTACGATCAGGGTTTTGATTCTCGACTCCGTATTAGTTATATACAAATCAGTTTTATGTATGGATAAAAGATATGTGTAACAATATCATGGTTTGTAAATTCCTAATCCAAGACTTGAAAGTTAGTCTATGCATTGCTAATCTAGTTCACATGACTGCAGTGATGGTCTCGCCGGCGTTAAAGGCGCAGAAGCAAGAGCTGAGCCTTCAGGATCGCGTTACATACAACATGAAGGTTCTTATCGCTATTCGACAGACCTCTCAGAAGGATCTGGCGCAGGCTATGGGAATTGCCGCACCGACTCTATCCCAGAAGTTCAGTGGGCGCACCCGATGGAACATGGATGATATAGAAAAAGCCTCCGATTTCCTTGATGTGAAACCGGAGGCATTGGTAGCGGGGCATGGATTTGAACCATGGACCTCTGGGTTATGATCCCGACCGGCCCGAAAAATCAGGCGGCCAGAACCATAGCCGTGGCCTTCCATGCCCCGCCACGTAGGCGGAAGTCGTCAACGTTGACGACAGGCAAACCTCCATTCCCATCGTTATCATTACGGCGCTCGCCGATGATGCTGAGCGCCTTATCCGGCGAAAGTGTTGGGTCAATCAGAACGTCAAGCGGAACGCCGAGGAACTCAGCGGTTCGATACATGTCGTTGAACGTCCACGAACTTCCGCTCTTCATCATTCGAGACATGACTTGAGGGATGCGGCCGAGGTGGGTCGCAAGGTCTTTTCGGTACTTGCCTTCAAGGCGCATAAGCAAATCGACATTACGCAACGCCGTTGCTTGTGGGTCGGCGACGGATGCCGTCGCCACTTCTACTGTGTTCATGTGCTTAACTATAAGCGATGATGCTTAAATAAGCAAAAGTGCTTATATTACGACACGCCGATAAGCAAAAATGCTTAGTGGCGTGTTATGGTTGCAGTCATGATCGATAATCAGAAACGCTTAGAAGTGAGCATTACCGCAGAGCGGCTGACTCTACTGGAAGGCGCTCGCCACCTAACCCAGCGCGAAGTCGCCGCCGGGATTGGAATGCTTGAGCAGACTTACAGCAACAAAAAGACCGGCCTTCGCCATTTCTCCAGCCTCGACTATGCGGCGCTCGCTGACTTCTTCAACACCAGTGTTGATTACCTCATGGGTCGCACTCTTGACCCGTGGCCGGCGGACAACCCCCAGCCGGAAGAGGCGGCGAAATGAGCAAGTCCAATTGTGAACCTGCGTTGCTGTCCTCTCTGGAGACGTTGCAGCACAATCTTCAGGACGCCGGCATGCTGCGCATGAAAGCGTCCCTGTATTCAGAGGCTGCCGTGCGCGAGGCACTGGGGGACTCCGAATACAGGCGAATCTCGGAGAAGCTGGACAGGCGTGCGCTTCTGGCACAGCTCGACGCGGTGTCCCTGTTTCTCCTACAAGTCCTTGGTCTTGTTTCGGTCGGTGAGGGCGATGGCGATCTGCTGAGCGCCGAAGCCGATGTAATGAACGGCGCGGGCGAGTTTCCTCACCTCTTCGCTTTCTGCATGATCCCGGAGCCAAGCGGCGCTACTGGTTCCGACACGGAGATTGTCGAGCGCTTCGTTAAGCGCCTCTCGTTGTGTCTGCATTGAAAATTCTTCCTTTCCCCGCGTCGTGCGGATTTTTGGTTGGCACCTCAAGCCTACCGGCACGGGGAAAGGGCCTTATCCTCTGAAAGGAACCCTCATGATCTGGTTCGTCATCTCCATCGCCCTGCTGCTCTTCAGCGCCGCCGTCACCGGCATCGCGCTGTCCAACAACGTCAAGGGGGCCGGCATCGGCCTCATTCCGGGCCTCGTCGGATTGATGCTGCTGATCCCCGCATGCCTGTACTCCGTGGACGTGGGCGAGGTCGCGGTCATCCGCAACATGGGCGGCAGTCTGGCCGGCCATTCCGAAGACGCGGGCTTCCATTTGAAGACGCCGTGGCAGAGCATCGTCAAATACGACACCCGCAACAACCTCATCAACTTCTACAAAGACACCGATTACAAGTACGACGGCGGCAGCGCGGTCGGCAAGCAAGTCACCGTCAACGACAGGAGCGGAGCTTCCGCAGACATCGACATTCAGGTCAACTACAGCCTTGATCCAAGCGCCGCCGAATACCTGTACTCGGAGTACGGCAAGCAGCAGACGTTCACGCAGAACTACATCAGCAACGATCTTCGCAGCGTGGCCCGTGAACAGTCCGGCCGGTTCGACACTTTGACGATGCTCACCAACCGAGGCGAATACACGAAGGCGGTGCAAGATGCGCTGGCGGCCAAGTGGAGGAAGATCGGCCTGACCGTCGAACAGGTCAGCGTGCAGGACGTGCGCTATGGCGACGAGATCGTCAAGAAATACAACGAGGCGCAGGCCGCCGAGATCGACAAGCAGAAGGCCATGAACGAGCAGGAAGTCGCCAAGACCGAGGCCGAGACCAAGAAGATCAAGGCGCAGGGCGAGGCCGACGCCAACGCCGTGCTCAACGAGAGCCTGACCGACAACGTGCTCAAACAGCACTATATCGACGCTCTGTCCAACGCGGATCAGCTCGTCGTCGTCCCGGACGGCGCTGACACGCTCGTCCAGACCAAGTAAGGGCGGCGTCATGTTCAAGCGCTACCCGTACACGATCGGCCTCATGGCCGTCATATCGTTCATCGTCTGCATTGTGTGGCTGTTCACCCATGACGCCTGCATGCATCCGTTCGGCAATGGGCTGGCCGCGTGGTGGGCGTTCCTCGTCGTGCCGACCCTGTTCATCGCCATCGTCGAGGAGCAGGGAGACGAACAGTGAGCGGGATCGTCTGGCAGCAGTGGACAGTACTCGCGGTGTACGTGCTCGCCGAGCTTGCGGACATCGCCCTCATCGACCCGTCTCAGGCGAGTCGGAAGCCGTCGGACACGTTGGCTCGCACGTTCTGGCGCGCCGGCATGGTCGCGCTCGTGCTGACCATATGAGACTTGCCCGCCATCATTGCATTCCCTTCCAATATGGCGGGCGGCGACAAGGAACAAGTCGTTAACACCACCTCTCTCAATGATCGCGCCGCCGGTCCTCTCCACCGGCGACGCACCAAGGGCGGGCAGGTTCGCCCCCGGTCGAGATTCGCGTCAGGCGGGCGCGGGCAAAGACCGGGAAGCCGTTCGATTCGGCCGCCGTCCACTGCGATCGCGTCAACGTCGCCCCCTCGCACGCCACTGACAGGACACGCGGAACGCCAGTGCGAGCGGGGAGCGATGGACACGGCAGGCTTCGACTCCTGAGGCCGTCCCGACCGGGGCCAGCGCGACCGCAACCCGCATACTCCGCGCACAAGGAAAGGAACACGCATGGCATCACAGCCGTCACCGGACGAATACGACTACAGGGAAGAGGGGTGCAGCCTGTTCGAGCGGCCCCTGACCGACGAGGCCTTGCACATGGGTGCCGGCGAGCTCCTGGACTCGCTCATCGACACGATCCGCCGGCTCAACAGCGACCCGCAGTGGGATCGCACGCTGTTATTCCCGCGTGTCGGCGACGTGGTCGTTGACCGCGACCGACGGCAGATCACCGCGCGGTGCATGTGGAAGATCAAGGCCGACTACCAGATGAAGGAATCATGAAATGACCGTTATCTCGCTTGAGGAACGCTTGGCGAAGGAGCTGGCCGGCCGGCCGCTCGGCTGCACCGAGGGAAGAGCCGACGACATCGCCGAGGAAGACGGGGAGACCCTAGCCGAGCTGGGGCACATGCGCGGCGTGGCCGACATGGCCTATGTGGCGCTCTCCGACCTCGCCCTGCACTGCCACGGCCGCCGCGAGGACGTGGCATGGGGCATCGCGAGCGGCGCAGCCGAGGACATGGAGGACGAGGACTAGTGGCCGGCGAAACCGTCATCACGATCATCGGCAACCTCACCGCCGACCCCGAACTGCGCACCCTGTCCGACGGCAATCCGGTCGCGTCGTTCACGATCGCCAGCACGCCCCGCACCTATAACCGCCGGACGCAGCAGTACGAGGACGGCACGGCGTTGTTCCTGCGCTGCTCGGCGTGGAACGACCTCGCCAGGCACATCAGCCAATCATGCTCGAAGGGCATGCGCGTCGTCGCCCAAGGCCGCCTCTCCCAACACTCGTATCAGGCGCATGACGGCTCGAACCGCACCGTCATGGAACTGACCGTGGACGAGATCGGCCCCAGCCTCCGGTACGCGACCGCGCAGGTCACGAAACAGGGCGGCCACAACGGCTATCAGGGCGGCAGCACCTACGGCAGCACCTACGGCAACCCCGCAGGCAACCCGCCCGTCGGCCCACGGCCAGCCACCGCGCCGTCTCAGCCGCCCGCAACCGACCCGTGGGCCAACGGCGATAGCGGCTACACGCCGGACACGTTCACCACCGATGCCGGCGAACCGGAATTCTAGAAAGGACACCCTCATGGCAAAGAAAAAGGACTCGGGACTTGTTCAGGACGCGCTCATACCCGACGAGATGAGCCCGCTGGGCCTGCTGGACTTCAACAGCTCGTGCGCGAAGATCAAGCAGGCGGCCGTGGACTTCCGCCGCGCGGTCAACCACAAGATGCAGCTCGAAACCAAAGACGCCTACCTCGACAAGTTCCATCAGATCGACCCGTACACCGAGGCCGTGTACGACACGGACGTGCTCGCGCAGCACATCATCGACTGCGCCGAGGTCATCAACCGGCTGCTCACCTATCCGAAGGACGCACGCCGCGCGGTCCTGTACGACAACCTCCACGACAGCCTCGCCACGTTCGAGGAAAGCGCGCCCGACTATCCCGATCTCGACGACGATGCTGACGAGACCGACGGAGGAGAGGCCGTCGATCCGAACACCGGCGAGATCAAGTAACCACACATTGAGAGAGGTTCACCATGACTTGGTTCATGATCGACGACGGCATCTACGACAGCCCGCAATGCGAGGAGCTTCCATTGTCCGCGATTGGCCTGTGGGCTCTCGCCGGCAGCTACGTCGGACGCCAGCTGCGCCACGGCGACTACGACGGGGCCATCACCATGCAGCGCGTCAGGAAGCTCGGCGGCAGCCCGAAGCTCGCCCGCCAGCTCGTGGACGCCGGCCTGTGGCGCGAAACCGAGTCCGACGTGTTCGAGATCGTCGCCGCCAACCCGGACGGCACCATGCTCTGCAAGTACGCGGCCACCAAGGAACTACAGGAAAAACGCGCCCGCGCCGGCCGTGCCGGAGGCAAGGCGTCCGGCCGCTCGAGACGAAGCAAAAACGAAGCAAATGCTTCAGCAGACAGCGAAGCAAACGCGAAGCAAATGCTTCAAACAAACGAAGCAAACGACGAAGCACTTGCCGAAGCAAAAGGTGAAGCAAACGCGAAGCAAACCGGCAAGCAAAAACGAAGCACCCTTACCTATACCTATTCCCATACCGATATAACCTCCCCCAACCCCTCCACGCCGACCCCGACGTCGACACCGGTGTCCGAGTCGGAGCCGGAGCGCGTCACCATGGCCGAACTCGAGGCCAGGATGCTCGAAGACCCATTCGAGACCGCATGGAACGCATACCCACGCCACACCGGCAGCAAAACCGAAGCCGAAAAGGCGTGGAACCTCGCCGTCCAAGGCGTCGACGGCCGACCGCCGGCCGCCCCCAGACAGCTCATCGGCAGTGCCATCGCCTACGCCAAAACCATCGACGAACCCAAATACGCGCCCAACATGAGCCGATGGCTGCGCCAAGGCGCATACATGGACACCATGCCCAGCCGGCCGAAACCCTACCGGCACGCGCTGCCCGACGGCACCGTCATCGACGACCGGTGGATCACCGGCCACATCCGAGACCACGTACCGGCCGGCACCTTCACCGACGCGATGAGAACCGACTTCTGGGCCTGCGTAAAAACCGGCATCGACCCGGAACAAAAAGCCAAGGAAATCATCAACGAATGCCAACGAAAGGCCCAGAGATGAGCACCAAACCCACCGACGAAACCCGCCGCACCGTACAACGGCGAGACCGATACCGATGCGCCATATGCGACCGGGAAACCGGCAGCCACTGGAGCGGCGACAGCATCCACCACAGGGAACCGCGAAGCCACCCGTTCGACCGGCTCCACCAACCCGAAAACCTGCTCCAACTCTGCGGCAGCGGCACCACAGGATGCCACGGATGGGTACACGCCCACCCCAAGCGCGCCTACCAGCTCGGCTACCTCGTCCACATGGGCAAAGACCCCGCCACCATCCCCGTCTACTACCGCACAGGCGGCTGGCAGCAGCTCAACGCGGACGGCACACGCCATCCCTGCCCGCCACCCGAAGACCTCCCCGCCCATATCGACATCAAGAAAGGCAACGAATGAACACCCAACACGACATCACCGTCAGCGGCAAACCCCTCAACCCGCCAAAACCGCCAGCCAAACCACACATGCTGCTCTGGATCGACACCGAAACCACCGGCATCAGCCGCACCAACGCGAAACTCCTGGAGATCGGCATGATCGTCACCAGCATGGACGGCATCGAGGAACACGACCGGTTCATCTGCCCGGTACGCCCCGACCAGCTCAGCCTCTACGACATCGACCCCAAGGTGCTGCGCATGCACCTCGACAACGGGCTCCTGGACACCGTCATGGAAACCGAACCCGAAGAATTCGGATACGCGAACGTCGCCCGCAACCTCGGCGCATGGCTCGACACCGAGGCATCCCAGTACGTGCTCCACCCGGCCGGCACCAACGTGGACTACGACATCGACGTACTCACCAACCAACTCGGCCCCCATCTCCACCCCGACTGGCTCCGCCAGCTCACCAACCACAGAAAACTCGACCTCAGCACCTACCGGATCAGCGACCTAGCCCTCGACCACAACCCCTACCAAAACCACGCAGGCACCCACCGAGTCCAAGACTGCATCCGCCGAGACCGCAACGACTACGCCAACTACCTCGACATCATGCGAGCCGGCATCCAAGGAGCCCGATCATGAACCCCCGCAAACGAATACCCGCAACCCTCACGGCGATCCTCGCCATCCTCGCGCTCACGGCATGCGGAGAAACACCCAAAGGCTGCGGCCAGGGCACCGTGAACAACCCCGACCCCGGATACGTCCGCTGGTACGAACTGCCCGACGGCAGCGCGGCCGTCCGATGCTTCTCCGACTCCGGCGGAGCGTCATGCGACTGGGAACACATCAAACTCAAGGACAAGCAATGAGCACCCACACCACAACCCCCGCCCCGCAGACCATCGAACTCATCCGCCGCCTCCTGGAAGCAGCCCACCGACCCGAACCGGCCAACGATCCGACCATCTGCGCGATCTGCGGCGCACCGCTCACCGACACCACGTCATCCATCTGCCCCGACTGCCAAGAACTCGAAAAGGACTGGTAAGCATGCACACCACCACAAGGGCCGACGACCACACAGGAAAGGAACCACGATGAGCTTCCACCAATGGCTCGAAACCCAGCTCGCCGACATACGCCAGGCACAACTCGACGCCACGCTGCAAGGAAACAACCCGCTGATCCAAACGACCTCCATCAAAGAACGCTGCCTGACGGAAGTACTTGAAGCATACGAATCGATGGAGGGAACACGATGAGCATCATCACCAACGAGATCGAGGAACGCTACCCCTACCCAGACAACGGCGAGCGCCCGACCGGCATCACCAGTCTCGGCCAGTGCCTCGCGTCGCGCAAGGCGTACAGGGCCGGCGTATGCCGCAAGATCACCGATAGGGAGATCGACGCGGCGGCGCTCGCCGTCTATACGGGTACGTCGGGCATGGGCTTCGAGGAAGTGGAGCCGTTGTGGCCGAAGTTGAACCCTGACGCGAAAGAGCAGTATCGGCTGCTTGCGCGGTTGGCGATCATGGCCGCACGGACGGAGGCGCTCGCATGACGAGCATCAGGATCATGTGCGACCAAAGCGATGGCACCACCGTCAGTCTCGGCGCCATCAAAACCGACAGCGATTGCACGATCATCTACTCGGCGCATCCCAGCCTCATCGACGGCAAGTTTCGCGACCCGGTTACCCTCGCGTTGCTCCGATGGATCGGCCGGCTCGCCCTCAACCTCTGGGAACACAACGGCGAGCGCCCGATCGTGTACGAGAGCGGCAAGCGCATCGCCGACCGCGAGCTCGAATGGTGGAAACAAGTGGCTGCGAGCGCATGGAGTTTTATCAACGGAATGGAGGCAATGCAGTGAGAAGGAACGGTAGACCCGTGATCGTCGGGATCATGCCCATCATCGTGGCTAGTTCCGCGGCGCTGGCCGTCGGCTACGGGCTCGGCGAACAGGCCCCGCTCGGCGAGCAGCCCGCGCAGACCGTCACGCAGGAGGTGCGGCGGACCGGCGACGTGAAACGCCTGTGCCTGACCGTGAAAACCAGCGGGCGTATCGACGCGATCACCTGTCAGGTGCTCGACGACACGACGGGAGACCTCACATGAGCGAACGGATCAGACTCACCACGGCCATGCGAGAACTGCTATTGGAAATCTGGCAGAACGGCAGCGCCTACCCGCTCGACCGCAACCACCAGCGCACCTTCGAGGCATTGGAGGTGCGGGACTGCATCGAACACGTCACATGGGGAAGATGGCAGATCACCCCGCTCGGCGAGACCATAGCCAAACGACTCACGGAAAGGAACCTCGAATAATGCAGGTCAGCTTCACCGCCCACACGCCAGCCCACAGCCCACTCACCATCCAGCAACGCCTAGAAGCCGCCGGCTTCACCAACGTGCATGTCAACGCCATCAGCGACACCGTGGAACCCTTCACCCGCACCAACCCGGAAACCATCCAAGCCTACGAGGAAGGCAAACAACTCATGGAAGCACGCTACGGCCGCTTCGACGCCATGAAAGAAGCCCGACACATCAACCCCTACCGCGACGGAGACCGATAACCCATGAACTGGATACATCAAGCCGCAGGCCGCGGCCACGACCCCGAACTCTGGTTCAGCACCCGGCCATCCAAAACCAAAACGGCGCTCGCAGTCTGCCGGCCATGCCCGGTCATAGGCGAGTGCCGCGAGTGGGCCGATGGGCATAGCCGCATCAACGGCTACCCGTTGCAGGGCATATGGGGCGGCCGGCAATACGGCGTCATGAGCAGACAAAGAAAGGACAGGAAATGAACAAGAAGATAGACATCGACGTCACGGCCTACCAGATCGGGCCGGTCGTCCTCATGTGCGGCGCCGCCGCACCCGGCCATGACGTGACGCACCAGGAATGCTTCGGCCGGTTCACCGTGCTCGCCCTCTCCCTCAATGCCGCGATCCGCAAATGCATGCGCCGCGTCGCCCGGATGTGCGCCGACTGCTCGGCCCGCGAACAACTCGACCATCAGGAAGGAGCGAGGGCGTGAGAGTCACCGACGGCATCCGGCGGATCATCGAGGACTGGCGCACCAAAGGCGTCAGCCCCGAAGAGACGGCGCAATCCCTGCGCATCCCCATCGACGAGGTGAAGGCCATCATCCTGCAAGCCCACCCGGCACCCGCGCAGCCGAAACGCCCCGAATTCCTCGAACCACGGTACGCGCTGGAAAAACCCGCCGGCATCGGCGACAATAGAAGAGAAAGTTAAGGAACGCCAGCAAACCGTTGAAAAACAAGCCATTCCCAGCCCATCCACCACGGCGGGAACGGCTTTATGGGAAAGTAAAAAGCCCCCACCTTTCGGCAGAGGCTCGCATTGTCCAACAAGTGAGTATAGCACCATCGAAAGGGCTGGGATGATAGAACAACGAGCTTGCGCGGCCTGCGGCAAACCGGCCGGCGACGCGAACCTGTGCAAGGAATGCGTCAAGGACTGGGCGAAACGCCTCGCATGGCTCTTGAAGGCCAGCATGCCCGCCCTCCAACAGATCGCCTACAAACAAGCCACCACCCGCGAACGCTCGCCACGCCACGGCAACGCGGCATACGCGGCCCCACCGGTCAACGAAGCCGCCCAAGCGCTCTACTCCACGGTGGAAACGCACCTGCAACTCACCGGCGGCATGCTCGGCGTCAAACCGATCGGACACGACCGATACGGCCGCCCCCGCACCCTCATGCAATGGGCCGACATCACCAGCCTGCTGCTGCACCACATGCACGACCTCGCACGACTCGACACGGCCGGCGACCTATACGCCGACCTGATCCGACTGTCGGAAAAGGTCGAAACCGCCACCACGCGGGCCGACGAGCGCCGTCTTGTCGGCGTATGCCCCGACTGCCTGAACACGTTGGGGGATGATGGGGAACCGGTGCGCACGCCGATCTACGCCGCCCATTCCGCGCGGTATGCGGTGTGTCCCGAATGCGGCGCATGGCTCGATCTGAAGCGCGTGCGGTTGGAATACCTGCGCCGCGCGGGCCTCATGCACATCACCCGCACCCAATCCGACGCCGCCCGATGGGTCAGGGAGAACACTGGCGTCGCCGTGAGCGGCAACGACTTGAAGAACTGGCGGACGCGCGGCAAAATGCCCCGCACGCGGCACATCGACGGCCCCTATTGGGCGTGGAACATTCTGGAATTGCTGGCGTGCGCCCAAGCCAAGGACGCGCGGGACGCAGGCGACGCTTGAACCCTGACCCGATTCCGTGTTACGCTGTCGCGTGTAATCGGAGTATCGAAAAGCCCTGCCCATGCCGGCGGGGCTTTTCTCATATCCGGGATGGTTGGCCGAGCGGCCGAAGGCACCCGCTTGCTAGGCGGGCAAGCATGACAAGCCTCATGCTTCGCGGGTCCGAATCCCGCGCCATCCGCCAGCCGCCGTCGGCACCATGCATAACCGGCGTATGCGGCACCCGAGAAACCACCGCAGACAGACGTCTCGCCGGCGGTTCTTCCCGCTGCTTCCCGACGGCGGGCGCCGTTTGTTGTTCGTGTGGGCGTTCGATTGGAGGCGTGTCATGGCGTTGTATCCCAAGCGTATCGAAGTGGACGCCCGCAGGGGGCGGGTGCTCGTGGATGGCGTGATCTTCCCCTATGCGATGGCCGACCGGCAGCCCTACCCGGAGATTTCTCGTGACGATCTGGGCATCGTGTGGGTGCCGTTGATCGCCGACGAGATCGTGTTCAGGACCGGCGTCGAGGTCAGCCAGTGCAGCAGCAAGCCGAGGCTCAAGTGAGCGGCAACCCGCGCAAACGCAACGGGCATCGGCGCAGGCTGGAGCAGCAGCGGTGGCGGCACATGCAAGCCGACTGCTACATCTGCTATCGGCCCATCGACTACACGTTGCGTTCGCCCGACCCGTACAGCTTCGTGATCGACGAGACGATACCCTTGGCGCGAGGCGGCACCCTGACGCACGACAACAGCGGTCCGGCGCATCGATGGTGCAACGCCATCAAAGGCACGCACGGTCTGGCATGGGCACGCGAGCGCGTCGCCTACCTCATCGCCCACGGCGAGGCGCCGCGACACGACGACACCACGGCTCCAAGCCAGCCGATCCGATGCTCGGACTGGTTCGGGGGTGGGGAGTAGCCCCCACCCGGCCCCCTGACGGCCACCACGGGCAAAGGGCCGTTTTTCCCCCGGACTTTTTTCCACACTTGGCAAGGAGCCGTCATGGTCGCCAGAACGCCGAAAACCACCCGGTCGAAACCCTCTTCGAGGTCGCGCAGGGTCAGCAACGCCGCCGCTTCCGGGGACCGCCGGCGGCTCTTGGTGGCGATGCGCAACCTGATCGCCGAAAAGCTCGACGAAGGGTCGATAAGCTCACGCGACCTCGCCAGTCTGACGAAACGGCTCGCGGACATGAGCGCCGAGATCGAGGCGATCGACAAGGCGTCGAACGAGCATGATCCGGCCATGCAGGCCCTGGACACGGAGGACGAACGATTGGATGAGCACGAGGATTGACGGGGCGGCCTGCCAGATCATCCCCGACGACCTGTATACGAGCGGAGAGCCGAGCCTGAACAACCTCGCCGCGGCGGCGGGCGACCGGTTCGACGTCTGGCAGCGGCAGATCAACCGGATCATCCTCGCGAAAAGCGCCGACGGCTTCTGGTCCGCCCGCAACGCCGTACTGTCGATCCCGCGCCAGACAGGCAAGACCTACGACATCGGCTGGGTCGCGATCCACCGCGCCGCCCGAACCCCCGGCATGCGCATCGTATGGACCGCCCAGCACTTCAGCGTCATCAAGGACACGTTCGAAAGCATGTGCGCCATCGTGCTCAGACCGGAAATGAGCGGCCTCGTGGACCCCGACCACGGCATCAGCCTCGCCGCCGGCAAGGAAGAGATCAGGTTCCGCAACGGCAGCCGTATCTTCTTCCGCGCCCGAGAACGCGGAGCATTGCGCGGCGTCAAGAAGATCGCCCTGCTCGTCATCGACGAGGCCCAGCACCTGTCCGACTCGGCGATGGCGTCGATGCTGCCGACCCAGAACCGCGCCTACAACCCACAGACCATCTACATGGGCACCCCGCCCGGGCCAAGGGACAACGGCGAAGCGTTCACCCGCCTCAGGGACAAATCACGCGCCGGCCGCACCCACAGCACCCTCTACGTCGAATACGCCGCCGACCGCGACGCCGACCCACTCGACCGCGACCAATGGAGGAAAGCCAACCCCAGCTACCCGGCCCACACCAGCGACGAATCCATCGCCAACCTGTGGGAAAACCTCACCGGCGACGACTTCCGCCGCGAAGCCCTCGGCATCTGGGACGAACACGCCCTCAGCCGCGCCATCGACCGCCGACAGTGGGAGGAAGCCACCATCGACAAACGCCGTCCAGGCGGCGTCATGAGCTTCGGCATCGACATGAACCCCACACGCACACGCCTGACCATCGGCGCATGCATGCGATACGACGACGGCACCGCCCACATCGAACTCGCCGAATACAGGGACACCAACCAAGACGGCACCATGTGGGCCGTCAACCTCATCGACAAGGTCTGGGAACAAACCGCCGCGCTCGTCATCGACGGGCAAAGCCCCGCCACCGCGCTCCTGCCCGACCTCGCCGAAGCCGGCGTCACCGTCACCGTCACCGCCGCCACCGACATGGGCCGCGCCTGCGGACGCCTCCAGGACATGCTCAGAGACGGCACCCTCACCCACCTGCCCGAAGACGGCCAACAACCACTCTGGCAAGCCGCCAGCAAAGCCACCACACGCCCCATCGGCAAAAACGGACTCTTCGGATGGAACCGACCCGACGACGACACCGACATCAGCCCACTCAACGCCGTCACCCTCGCCCTCCACGGGGCCATGACCACCAGAAGAGACCCCACCGCACAACAGGAAGCATGGTACTAAGCATGAACACCGAAGACATCCCCATCCTGCGCGGACAAGCCGGCTGGCTCGCCATCGAAAGCGCCTACGCCAACACCATCGCCGGCGTGGACCCCGACGACCAGCCCACCATCACCGAACTTCTCAAACAATGGCGACGCCACTACACGCGCAACACCCTGCGCACCAGCTACTACCTCGCCCACTACCACTACAACGGCGTCGCCTACAGCATCCCACCGGCCATGAAAGCCCTCGCCAAACCAATGATCGGATGGCCCAACAAAGCCGTCCGCGCGCTCGCCGACCTTTCCGTGTTCGAAGGCATCGACGCGCCCGAAACCCTCCAAACGCAGGTAGACGACATCATCGCGGCGAACACGTTCGGCCTGAAAATCCAGCAGGCCATCGTGTCCGCATACACGCACGGATGCAGCTTCATGACCATCTCCGGCGACGGCGACGACATACGGATCACGCCCCGCGCCGCCGACTGGAGCAGCGCCCTATGGGACTGGGGCAACGACAGGATCGGCGCGGCCATGACCATCCGCGACAAAGACAAAGACGGCTACATCACCCGCTTCGACGTATGGCTGCCAGGCAAGGTCTACCTGTGCCGCCGCAACGGCGGCACATGGCAGGCCGAACGCATCGAAACCGGCTTCGACCACCCCACCGTCGTGCCGATCATCAGCGACCAGCAGCTCTACCGACCCCTCGGCTCCAGCCGCATCACCCGCCCGCTCATGGCCCTCACCGACCTCGGACTGCGCACCCTCGTGCGCATGGAAGCGACCGCAGAATTCTACGCGGCACCACGCATCTGGTTCCTCGGAGCCAACAAAGGCCAAGTAAGCCCCGACACATGGGGCAGCATCGTCAGCGTCATCAACGGAATCCCCGCCGGACGCAACGGCGAAAAACCCGAACTGCGCCAACTCACACAGGCCTCAATGCAGCCGCACTCCGACATGCTCAGAACCGTCGCCCTCATGGTCAGCAGCGAAACCGACATCCCCGTCAACGACCTCGGCATCACCATGAACAACCCCGCCAGCGCCGAAGCCATGGCCGAAGCCGAACGCAAACTCGCCCGCACCGCCGACAGGCAAAACAAACGCTTCGGCGAAAGCATCAAAAGCATCCTCGCCATGGCGCTCGCCGCCCAGGGCGCGGACGAGGCCGACATCCGCCGACTGCGACCGATCTGGGCACCCACCAAGGAAGCCAGCGACGCCGCCCGCGCCGACTGGTACCAGAAGGTCGCGTCCACCAACCCCGCCTTCGCCGACAGCGACGTGGGCCTGAGCCGCGCCGGCCTGACATGGGACGAAATCAACGCCCACAGGGCCTACGAGAGACAGCAGCGCACGCAGAACGCCATCGACGAACTACGCGCCAAGCTCACCCTCGCCAAAACCGACGATCGAGAGGCCGCCGCCAATGAACAGCAAACCAGCCAACCTGCCGCTCGACAATCTCAACCCGCAACAACGGCAAGCATTCCAAACCCATCTTGATGACCTTTGGGACGATTATCAGGACGCGCTCGCCGACCTGACGCTCGAAGCCAAACAGCTCGCCGCAGGCGTCGCATGGGACAACTTCGAAGACCCGTTGCGCTACCTGCGTGCCGAAGTGTTCGAAACCTATGCGGACCGCGCCAATCAGGTAGCCAACGACTACTATGACGCGGTACGGTCCGCTTGGGCAGAAGCGGCCGGCGTCAACCTGCCAGCCTACGAACAGTCGCGAGTGAGCGCCGATCGCGCGTTCTGGCAGATCGTCGGCGGCTATAACAGCACCGATCACGTAGGGCTCAAATTCGTTGACGTCATCAACCACCGAAGCCGCGCAGGGTTAACAATGGATGATCTTTGGGCCATGAAAACCGACGGGTACGGCCAGGATGAGTGGATGAACCTCGCCGCCGACATCGTAGGCGTCACAGCCCGTCTCACCTCCAAATTCAATGGAGAGCACGACCCCTCACAGCCTCGCTATGCGCGCGTGCCGGTCGGGCCGACCTGCGCCTTCTGCATCCTCATGGCATCCAGAGGCTTCGTCTACTGGAGCGAGGAAAAGGCCGGAGGGCGAGGCAACCGATTCCACCCATTGGACGACTGCAAGATCGTCTCGAGCTGGGGCGAAGCCAAAGTCAAAGGATACGACCCCGACGGCATGAAGAGACGCTACACGCAATGCCGCGAAACCATCGCCGGAATGCTCAACCGCGACGAATACGCCAAATACGTCGCCGAAATGAAAGCCAACGGCAAAAAAGACAAGGACATAGACAAATACGATGAATGGACCACCCACCGCATCGTCTCCGAAATGGGCTGGAGAGACCGCCAATGGCTCTACGACGGCACAGAGCCAGAAGTCACCTTCCCTGATGAAAAATCCAGGATCGAATCCGAAGAAAACCGCCCTTGGGAGATACGAACCGGGGAACGACTAAAAGCATTCGGCATCGCACCGCATTTTCAAGTAGATTCCCGGCCTGTCTTCAACCCCAAAACAGGACGAACGGAAAAGCAAGGTCTGGCTGATCTGGACAACGGCACGGAACTGAAAACACCTCAAAGCATCAAAGGATTCCGGGGCGTCGATGAATACATGCGCAGCGCCAGCGATAAGCCGGATGCCGTCAGAATGATAATCGACAACACCGAAAACCCGAATATGACAGACGACGCGCTGATCGGATTCATCAAACAGAGCCACCGATACAACCGTGGCATGGTGTATGCGCTCACCAAAGACAACAGACTTATACGAGTGAAATAAGCGCCGGTGCCTGCTCCAAAAAGGTGCCGGCATGGGCGCTTATTAATATCAGTATACCATCCGGTGGGTTGCCAGAGAGGCCGAATGGAGCCGCCTGTAAAGCGGCCGCTTTTGCCACGCAGGTTCGAATCCTGCACCCACCACTACAGCCATCCGCACGGATGGCTTTTTTAATGCCCGAAAAGGGCCATATCGCAAGGAGGACACCATGCTTCGAAACCATTGGCAACCGGCCATCCGATTCATCGCCGCACCGGCCGAGGGCGGAACGACTGACCCCGACACCGGCCGCACAGCACCACCCAGAGACCCGGACGGCACCGAACCGACCGACTGGGAAGCCAAATACAAGGAAGCGCTCGGCCACTCGCGCGACTGGGAAAAGAAGGCCAAGGCCAACAAGGCCGCCGCCGACGAGCTGGAAAAGCTCAAGGAATCCCAAATGAGCGAGACCGAGAAGGCCGCCAAGCGCACGCGGGAACTCGAAGCGCAGGTCGCCGCCTACAAGGCCAAGGAACAGCAGGCCGAATGGAAGACGCAGGTATCAGCCGCCACCGGCATCCCGGCCGAAGCATTGCGCGGCAGCACCCTAGAGGAGATTCAGGCGCACGCCGACATCCTCAAACCGCTCATGCACCCAGCGCCGAAGCTGCCGAACGTGCCCAACCCGGCACAGCACCCCGCCGGCCAAACCGCCGACGAACGAGCCAAGGCATACGTGCGCACCCTGTTCGGCAACAAAGACTAACCGCCACCAACCATCCGAAAGGAAACCATCATCATGGCACTCGACACCAGCAAGGTGCTGCTCCCCAAGGAAGTAGCCACCGTCATCACCAAGCGCGCCAAGGACACCAGCACCATCGCCGCACTGTCCCCGAGCGAACCCCAGCTCTTCCTCGACAAGGACTACATGGTCTTCACCGGCAATTCCGAAGCCGAGGTCGTCGCCGAAGGCGCGCAGAAGTCCAGCTACGAGGAAACCCTCACCCCGGTCGTCGGCAAGCGCTTCAAGGTGCAGACCACCACCCGCCTCAGCAACGAGCTCCAGTGGGCCGACGACGACGCCAAACTGGAGATCATCAGCAAGATCCAGGCAGACCAGGCCGCCGCGATGGGCCGCGTCCTCGACTACGTCGTCTACCACGCCTTCGACCCCAAGAAGAAAACGACCCTCGAAGGCTTCAACGCGCTCGCCAAAAGCGCGGTCAGCGTGCCGGCCACCGACGATCGCGTCGCCGACATCGACAGCCTCGCCGAGGCCGTCAGCGACGAGTACGACATCAACGGCATCGCCCTGTCCAAGACCATGGCGAACGAGCTGCGCAAGATCCGCGTTCCCTCCACCGGCCAGCGCTTCTACCCGGAGATCCCGATCAACCTTCAGGTCGGCAACCTCGACGGCATCCCGGCCGCCACGTCCGGCACGGTCAACGGCCGGCTCGTCACCCCGGCGACCGGCATCCTCGCCTTCCTCGGCGACTTCCGCCTCATCAAGTGGGGCATGGTGCGCGACATCTGGAGCGAGATCATCGAATACGGCGACCCCGACAACACCGGCAAGGACCTCAAGGGCGTCAACCAGATCGCCTACCGCACCGAGGCCATGTACTCCTACGCGATCCTCGACCCCAAGGGCATCGCCGTGCTCAAGAAGTCCACATCCTCCGTCAAGGCGAGCAAGTGATGGCCGCGCCCCTCACCCAGACGCTCGTAGTACAGGAACACGACGAGGCCGACGAGACCGGCCTGTCCATTCCCGTGCGTCTGGTCAAGCCCGACGGCACCCCGTTCGCGGAAGGCGTCGCGACCATCGCATGGTCGGCCATCGCCGGCAAGCCGTCTACGTTCACGCCGCCCGCGCCGACCGCCGGCGCGCGCGGCGGCGTGCTCCAGCAGGCGGCCGAAGCGCAGCTCGCCGCATCCGCCGACTCGGCGGCCATCGTCGCGAAGGTCAACTCCATGCTGACCAAGCTCAAGGCCGCCGGCCTGCTCGCCTAAGGAGACCCCGCATGGACGGATACCCCAGCACCCCGCTCAACCTGTCCGACGGCACAACCGTGACGTCAGACGGCGGGGGAGAGGACGAAACGGACGACGAGAAGCCGTTCGCGCAGGTCGGCGACCTCGAAGCCCGATGGTACGCGCTCACCGGCGCCGAACGAACCCGCGCCGAGACGCTGCTACAGGACGCGAGCGACATGATCCGCACCACCTGCCCGCAGTGGCACACCGCCAAGCCCGCCACGTTGAAGCGCATCGCCTGCATGGCCGTCAAACGAGCCATGCAGGCCGGCCCCGACATGTCGGGCGTCACCCAATCCACCCAGACGGCCGGCAGCTACAGCGAAAGCCTGAGCTACGCCAACCCGGCCGGCGACCTCTACCTCACCACGAGTGAGAAGGAGGCCTTGGGCGGCGACGGCGAGGCATGGGCCTACGACATGGCCGGAGGCGCGGCATGAGAGGCGAGACCATCACCCTCATCCACCGCGTCAAAGCCGGCGAGGACCCCGGCGGCGGAATCATCTGGAACATCAGCGAGGAACAGGTGGACGACGTGCTCATACAGGACGGCGGCCAGTCGAACCTCACCGACGGCATCCGCCCCGACGGCATCCGCACCGCGAAAACCATCCACATGCCCCGCGCATGGCCCTACCGGAGCCTGCGCGGGGCCAAGGCGGTCATCGACGGCGTCGCATACACCGTGATCGGAGACCCACGCCCCTACACGGGCGGCATGACCCCGACCCGATGGAACCTCACCGTCGAACTCGCCGACACCAGAGGATAGGAGACCACGCCATGCCGAAAGTCAAACTCAACCTCGCCGGCTTCCGCCAAGTCCGCCAATCCGCCGGAGCCATGCACGTCATCACCGAGCAGGCAAAACGCATCGCCGACACGGCCAACGAGCTGGCCCAAACCAAAAACGCCCACTACGACCACGCCGTGGCCCACGCCACCGACCACGGCGCGGTCGCCCTCGCCACCACCAAAGGCAGCGTCGCGGCCGCGTTCGACAACGCGAAACACAACACGCTGCTCAAGGCGGTGAAACAGCAGTGAGCATCAACCTCGAAAAAACGGTCAAGGACTGGATCGACACCGACCCCGACGGCGACGGGCTGACCGCATACCTCGAAGTGCCCGCCGACCGACCCAAGAGGCTCGTCACCATCGAGCGCGTCGGCGGCAACGAGAACGAATACAGCAGCCATCCCACCATCGCCGTGCAGGCATGGGCGGAAAGCCGATGGCAGGCCGCCCAGCTCGCCACGAGCCAAGTGCTGCCCCGACTGCTCGACCTCGACCTGCTCGACCCCATCGCCGCCGTCAGCGTGGAAAGCGTCGCCGACTTCCCCGACCCCGGCCCGCCGCCCCAACCCCGATACCAGATCACCATCCAGCTCGACGCCGCCACCCAATAAGACGACGCCGCACCATCCGAAAGGCACCATCATGGCCGAAACCAACCACAACAACAAGAAAAACGTCAGCCTCGGCAAGCCCAAGAAGACCGGCTGCCTCTACTACGCGCCCGCAGGAACCGCCCTGCCCGCCGACGCCACCACCGCCCTGACCACCGCATACACCTGCGTCGGCTACCTGAGCGAGGACGGCGTCACCAACGCCACCGACACCGACACCACCGACATCAACGAGATGGGCGGCATCAAGGTACTGTCCGAGATCAGCGGCTACGGCGAGACATGGCAGTTCAACATGATCGAAACCAACGAAGCCAGCCTCAAACTGCGCTTCGGCACCGCCAACGTCACCGGCACCGCAGACAAGCTCACCGTCTACCACGCCATCCCGTCCGGCGAAAGCCTCGTGCTCGTGTTCGAGATCGCCATGACCGGCAAACGCGTCAAGCGCATCGTCGTCGCCGACGGCACCATCACCGAATTCGACGACACCACCTACAGCGCCGGCGACGCCATCGGCTACGGCGTGACCATGAGCGCCAACCCGAGCGACCTCATCAACGGAGCCACCAGCGTCGAATACATCGCCAACGTCACCGCCGCCTCGCTCGGCAAGTGAATTCCACCCAGCGCCCGCCGTCCGGCGGGCGCACCCCCTCTGAAAGGACACGCATATGGCAGCCAAGCAGCCGCATGACCACAAGACACCGAAAAACCAGCCCAAGACCGTCGAGGTCATGGGCGTCACCGTCACCATCAGCCCCGCGATCTTCAACGACCTCGACATGGTCGAATACCTCTACGACCTCCAGACCGCCCAGACCGGAGACGGCACCGGCGCGTTCGCCATCGTCCCCTTCCTCAAGAAGCTGTGCGGCGACCGGTACACGGCGATGAAGGACGCATTGCGCGACCCCGACACCGGCCGCGTGAGCATCGACAAGGTCAGCGAATTCATCGCCCAGCTCCTCGAACAGGTCGCCCCAAACTCCTGACGCTCATAGGAATGCTCGCCACAGCGCCCGACGCGCTCGAAGCGGACTTCCAGCGTTTCTATGGGCTCGACACCGACCTCATATGGACGGGCGAACTGCCCGCCAACCTGGCGGCCGCACTGGCCGCCAACCTGCCCCGCCAGGCCATCATCTGGCAAAAAATCAACCCGCGACTCGCATGGGACGACCAAACCTACCTCCTCGCCGACATCCGCGACAGCCTCGCCTTCCTCGCCTGGACGAAAACCAAGGAAGCCTCACGCAAGGGCGCGCACTGGCGCGGACAACTCCAACGCCCCGGCACCGTCCGGCATGAAGCCACGGGAGGCGAGGTCATGGCGATGGACGACGAACAACTAAACGCATACCTGGCCGCACCGCGCACCACCATCAGGGAGGCATAACATGGCAATCGAGATCGCCACCGCGTTCGTGCAGGTCGTGCCCAGCATGAAGGGCGTCGGCAAGGCCATCGAATCGGCGTTCGGCAGCGCATCGGAAACCGCTGGCAACACCGCCGGCATCAAAGCCGGCAACGGCTTCGCCGGCGGCTTCGGCGCGAAACTCGGCGTCATCACCGGCATCGCGCAAAGCGTCGCGGGCAAGGCCATCGAAGCGTTCATGGGCCTGTCCGGCGAAATCACCAGCGCCTCCGACAGCGCCCAGAAGTTCGCCAGCACACTGAACTTCGCCGGCGTCAGCGAGAGGCAGATCAAACGACTCACCGCCAGCACGCAGGACTACGCCGACAAGACCGTCTACGACCTCAACGACATCCGCAACACCACCGCGCAGCTCGCCGCCAACGGCGTGCCCAACTACGACCGGCTCGCCGAAGCCGCAGGCAACCTCAACGCCGTCGCCGGCGGATCGGCCGACACCTTCAAAAGCGTGGCGATGGTACTGACCCAGACCGCCGGCCAAGGAAAACTCACGACCGAGAACTGGAACCAGCTCTCGGACGCGATCCCCGGCGCAAGCGGCAAAATCCAACAGGCGCTCAAGGAAGCCGGAGCCTACACCGGCAACTTCCGCGACGCCATGGCCGACGGGCAGATCACCGCACAGGAATTCAACGACGCGATCATGTCCCTGGGCTTCACCGACGCCGCCGTGGAAGCCGCCACCAGCGCCAGCACCATCGAGGGAGCCACCGGCAACCTCGAAGCCGCGTTCGTCAAGCTCGGCGCGAGCGTGCTCGACACCGCCAAACCCGCCATCACCGGCGGCATGAGCTGGATCGCCGACGGCGTCACCAACGCCGTGCCCGTCGTCCAGGCAGGCATCGAAGGGCTCATCGGCTGGTTCCAGCGCCTCTACTCCAAACTGGAGGAAAACGGCGCGATCACCGCGTTCAAAAGCGCATGGGACACCATTCGGGACGCGATCATGGGCGTCGTCAACATGGTCATCGACTGGGCGCACATGATCCCCCCAGACGGTCTCGCCAACGGCATCAAACTCGTCGCCGACACGCTCAACTGGTTCGTCCGGCACGGCAAGGAACTCGCGCCCATCATCATCGGCATCGGCACGGCGTTCGCCGCAGTCAAGGGCTATCAGGCGCTCAACAGCGGTCTGCATGCGCTCACCGGAACCATGAACACGGTGACGACCGCCGCCAAGGGCGTCAGCAACGGCATCATGCTCATGATGGACTTGGGCGGCCCGGTCGCCATGCTCAAACAGATGGCCGGAGGGCTGAGCCTCGTCAAGACCGCACAGACCGCATGGAGCACGGCCACGAAGATGGCGACCGCCGTGCAGGGCGCGTTCAACGCCGTCATAGCCGCCAACCCCATCGGCGCGATCGCCGTCGCCGTCGCGGCCGTCGTGGCCGCGCTCGCATGGTTCTTCACCCAGACCGAGGCCGGGCGCAAGGCATGGGCCGCGTTCACCTCATGGCTGTCCGAGACATGGGCCGCGCTCGTGGAGGGCGCTAAGGCGATATGGAACGGGCTCGGCGAATTCCTCGCCAACCTGTGGTCGGCGATCAGCGGCGGCATCACCAGCGCATGGACGTCGATCACCTCGTTCCTGTCCGGCGTCTGGAACGGCATCAGCACGACCGCCACGACGATATTCAACGGGATACGCGACTTCATCGTCAACGTGTTCACCGTCATCGGCGCGCTCATCGTCGCACCCTTGCAGGCGATCCAGAACGGCATCAACACCGTGTTCGGCTGGATACTCTCGTTCATCACCCAGCAGATGAACAGCACGAACACCGTATGGAGCACCGTATGGACGGCGATCTACAACGTCGTGTCCACGATCTTCGGGCTGATTAGCTCCTGCATCTCGACCGTGGTGAACGCGATCCGCACAGTCATCGTCGTGTTCCTCAGCTTCCTCAAGGGAGACTGGCAGGGCGCATGGGACGCGATCAAATCGTTCTTCACGACCACATGGGACGGCATCGTCGCGTTCCTCACGCCGATCATCAACGGCATCAAGACCACGATCGGCAACGTCCTCAACGCGATCCAGAGCGTGTGGGCGAGCATCTGGAACGCGATCAGCGGCGTGGTGTCCACCATCTGGAACGCGATCAGCGGCGTGGTGTCCACATGCATCCAGAATGTGCGCAACACCATCTCGACCGTCCTGAACGCCATCAGCGGCGTATGGACGAGCGTATGGAACCGCGTCAGCTCGTTCCTCGGAAACATCTGGCACGGCATCACATCGGCCGTGTCCAACGGCATCCAGAGCGTGAGCAACACCGTCGGCCGCATCAAAAGCACCGTGCTCGGCGCGGTCAGCGGCGCCGGCCGATGGCTGTACGACACCGGCCGTCAGGTCATCCAAGGCCTCATCAACGGCATCGGCGGAGCGTTCAAATGGGTCAAGGACACCATCGGCAATCTCGGCAAAAACCTCATCGGCTGGGCCAAGGGCGTGCTCGGCATCCACAGCCCGTCACGCATCTTCCGCGACGAAGTGGGCAAATGGATACCCGCCGGCATGGCCCAAGGCATCGACAAGGCCAGCGGCCTCGTCGCCGACAGCATCGACGGACTGACCGACATGGTCCCGACCGTGAGCCTGAAGACCGACGCCAGCCGGCTCGAAACCCCGCTCGCATACTCGGCCGTCGTCGGCAACGGCCGGATCGCCTACACGGTGGACGACCATACGGCCGAGTACGCGACCAAGCAGGACATCATCGACGCGATCGATCAGGCGCTCACGGCCGGGATCACGCTCAACCTGTCCGATCGGGGCGGCGAGGTCATGGCCGGCAAGCTCGCCAAACCCATGAGCTACGAACTCAACAGCCTCGCCATGAGAGGCCGTTAAAACCAGAGAGGAGAGCATATGCTCTACCAGCGACGCATGCGCCTGCCGCATGTCGAGGACCCCACGCTCAACGGCACGCCGCTGGAACGCATGATGCTCTCCCTGACCTCCGCCGGCATCGCGATCGACAAGGCCGCGCCGACGGTGAGCATGCAGGACATGCCCGGCCGCGACGGCCGGCTCGACCTGACCCTCACCGACCCGACCGGGGCCGCATACATGGGCAACCGCACCATCACGCTCAACCTGTACGCCATCGGCGGCGAAGACGACATCCTCACCGCCAAAACCCGCCTCGCCGCCCTCTCCGGCACCGTGGTCACGCTCTCATGGCGCGGCTTGCCCGGCGAATACGAGGGACGTTTGAGCCTCGGCGCATGGGAGGACAAATGGACCGGCGACCACCAGATCGCCACGCTCGTGCAAGCCACCATCGACGCCCATCCCTGCCTCATCGGCCGCACCATCACCGCCGCGCTCAAAACGGGGGCGACCACGATCCACGCCAAAGGCAACCGGCCATGCTGGCCCACATGGACGATCGCCCCCGCCAACGGCGCGAAGACCATCAGCGTCAAGGACGCGCACGGCCACACCCTCGCCATCGCTGGCATGACCGCGATCACCGGCCGCATCACCATCATCACCGACCCCGACAAGCGCGAGCTGCGCGTCAACGGCAACCTCATGGCCCCCACACTCGAATCCGACTACTTCCCCCTATTGCCCGGCCTGAACACGCTCACCCTCACCGGCGCAACCAGCGCCAGCCTCACGTACAGGCCACTCACCCTCATCTAGGAGCACCAATGCGATACATGCTGTTCGACCGCTGGGGCAACCCGCTCGGCGACCTCCCCTATGCCATCAAGGCCATCCGCACCAGAGCCACCGACGCGACCGACACCCTCGACATCACCACCATCGGCGAGATCAACAAGGACGAACGCATCGTGTTCAAGGACTCGATGGGCCGCTGGGCGGAATACCTGTGCCAGTCCACCCAGACCGCCCGCGCCGCAGGCATGCCCGTCACCGTCGCCTACTGCACCGGCAGCATCGCGGAACTCTCGCGCACGTACATCGAGGACAAACGCAACCGCAAGGCGAACGCCAAAGCCTGCCTGACCAAAGCCCTCGAAGGCACCCGGTGGGCGGTCGGCACAGTCGAGACCGGCACCATCACCGGCACGGCGGACCTCGCATTCTACCACTGCACCGTCCTCGACGCCGTCCAGAAGACCGCCGACACCTACGGGCTCGAAGTCCAGACCGAATACCAGCCCGACCCGACCGGCAACCAGATCGGCCGGCGCATCATCCACCTCGTCGAACACCGGGGCTCCACCAACACCACGAAACGCTTCGAATACGGCAAGGACCTCACCCAAATCAAACGCGACATCGACAGCGGCGACGTCATCACCCGCCTCTACGGGTGGGGCAAAGGCATCGAACAAACCAATGACCAAGGCGAGGCCACCGGCGGATACAGCCGCAAGATCAGCTTCGCCGACGTCAACGACGGCAAACCCTACGTCCAAGACGACCAAGCGCTCGCCAACTGGGGCATACCCGGCCCCGACGGCACCAAACACCACAGCGAGGCAAGCGTGGACTTCCCCGACTGCGAAGACCCCAAGGAACTCCTCACCCTCACCAAAAACGCGCTCAAGACCCGCACCACGCCCGTCGTCTCCTACACGGCCGACGTGACCGCCCTCGGACAAGCCGGCCTCAGCGCGGAAGGCACGGACGTCGGCGACGGCGTGCAGATCATCGACACCAGCTTCACCACACCATTGCGCCTCGAAGGCCGCATCCTCCAGATCGAGGAAGACCTGGCCGGCAGCCTCGCCGACACCAAGATCACCCTCGGCAACATCCGGCAATCCTACACGCAGCGCCTCGCCGCCCAACAGCAGGCCTTGGACAAGCTCGTCTCCAACTCCGGCGCATGGAACAGCGCCGCCGGCGGCGCCGGCCCGTACATGAAGGACCTCATCGACCGGATCAACCAGATCATGAACGCCACCGGCGGATACACGTACCTCAAACCCGGCCAGGGCATCTACGTGTACGACAAGCCCGAAGACCAGAACCCCACCCAATGCATCCACATCGGCGGCGGCTACTGGCGCATCGCCGACCACAAGAAGGCAAACGGAGACTGGGACTTCCGCAGCCTCGCCAACGGCAAGGGCATCTTCGCCGACACAATCTTCACCGGCCGACTCTCCGGCGCCGCAGGCCTGAACTACTGGGACCTCGACACCGGCCGGTTCGTCATGACCGACGCCAACGGCAACGAGACCGTCCACCTCGACGGCAATGGAGCCGGCAACCTGCTCGTCGGTACCTTCCAGACCGCCCGAACCGGCAAACGAGTCAGGATCAGCCCCGACTTCGACAGCTACCAGATCGGCGGCACGGAAACCTACGACGGCAGCGGCATCAGCTTCCCACTCGACGGCGCCTATGCCTCCAGCCCAAGCATATGGTCGTACTCCAGGAGCAACAAGACCGGCGACATGAGCGGCCTCGCCATGCTGTCCGGCTACCGCACCGCCGGCACCCCCGGCGCGTTCGGACGATTCTGGAGCCACAAGTACCTCAGCGACACCAGCAAGATCGAATCGCAGGCGTACCTCATGGCCAACACCGAATACTCCAAGGACTCCACCACCGACAGCGGCGGCAGCCTCGACCTCTACTCACGGCAAGGCCACGGCGGCGAGGCAATCCTAAACGCATGGTCCCCGTCCGACACCTGCCGCGCAGGAGTCAAAGCCACCGGCAGCAAGGCGAAAGTTTACGCCACCGCCGGCGACGCCAATGGCGAAATCGGACTGGTCGCCGACATCAGCACCGGATACATGTACCTCGGCGGCTACCTCGGCGGCATCAACGGACGAAACACCTTCCAAACGGCATGGTGGGTAAACAAGAGCGGCGCACCCATGACATACAGCCAGTACACCTTCACATCCTCCAATCCCGCAAAATACGGCTCCTACAAGGCGCTCGCCACCGTGGACCACCGAGGCGACGACTGGGCGCTGATCTGGAGCACCGTATCCGACTGCGGGGCCAGCGGCTGGCTCGTCTGGGTATCCACCGGGCCGGAGAAGGTCGTCACCGAAGTCACCGCCCACTGGAATAAGAACAACAGCACCGGCGTCGTCTCCAACCTCTCCATCAACGTAAACCACAGCAACCTCTACATAGGCACCAAAGCCTACTACCTCAACACCATAGGCTTCCTCAAAAAATAGGAGACACCATGCAAATCACCACCATCAACGGCCAACCCACACTCCTCATAGACCGCACCCTCACCACTGCCGACGCCGCGCCGCCAGCCGAAGTCACCGACGGCATGGCGACCATCACCACCACCCCACCCACACCCGACATGCGCCACGACGCCATACCACTCGCCGCGATCGCCTCATGGCGCACACTCCTCGGCATCGACAGCGACGAGGAAGCCGTCGCCGCGATCCTCCACGTCCGCGACAACGGCGAACCAGCCCCCGACCCCGAAACCGGCGAAAACGCATGGACCAGCGCCTACAACGCCATCGAAAACGCCATCAACACCATCACCGCGCCCGACGACAATACACCCGACGATCCGCTCACCGCCGGCCGCAACAAAACGCGCGGACTGCTCGGCCTCCCACCCCTACCATCCGCCGCCACAACCATCGCATCCGCCGATGAAACGGACACCCCGACGACCATCGCTCTGCCGGAGGGTGTCGAATCAACGGAACTCAGCAACCTCCTTGCCGCGCACGCCGACGACATCGTCAGCGCAACCGACCGATTCATCGAATCGCTCACCCATTCCGACAACGGAAAGGAACACGTCTGATGGACGACAAGAACCTCCACCCGGCCATGATCGGCAAACTCCGCGAAATGATCGCCGACAGCACCGTGCAAATCGCCGCCCTGCAAGCCCAGATCGACATACTCGCCAAGGAAAACCAACAACTCACCGACCAACTCAACAAGGACGACGACAATGGCAACGCTTGACAGCTTCCGCGAAGCCGCCGGCGAACCCATCCAACTCGACCTCGCCAACGGATACATCGCAGACGTCCGCCTCAACAGCGGCGACGTCAACGGCCGCACCATCACCGTCGAACTCACCGACAACGGCACACCCATCACCACAACCGACGGAATCACCTGCGCGCTCGCCTACAACACCAGTCCCGGCAGCGACCTTGGTGACCGCGTGACCATGAACGCGGTCAGCGGCGCGGCGACGGCCACGTTCCGCGCGGCGGTGCCACGCAAGGCGCTCGCCAAGCCCGGACGCATCCTGTTGGGCATCGAGATCAGCAGCGGCGGCAACAAGGTGTGCTCGCGCAACTTCTACGGGCTCGTGGAACGCTCCGTCTTCGACGCCACATCACCCGACGCGGACGACAAGCTCGGCCGGATCGAACAGCTCATCCTCGACGCCGACAAGGCCATCATCCGCATCAACAAGGCCGTCTCGGACGCGCGCATCACCGGCGGCAACACCACCACCCTCGACCCGAACCAGCCGGCCACGTCCTCGCTGCGCGGCAGCGGCCTGCAGCGCGTCCTCGACCTGTCCATCCCGCGCGGCGCGGGCGTCACCAGCGCCGGCGCCACCACCCTGGACCCCAACAAGCCCGCCACCGCCAGCATGCTGCAGGCCGGAAGCAAGGGCGACTACACGCTCCTGGTCGGCGTGCCCCGAGGCAGCAGGATCATCGGCGTGGCCGCGAACACCGTCAACCCCTCCCAGCAGGCGGCCGCCAGCATGTCCACCGACGGCGCGGGCGACAGGAGCCTCATCCTCGACATCCCGCGCGGCGAGCGGATCGCCGGCGTGACCGCCCGCACCCTCGACGCCGGCATGGACGCCACCGTCACCGCCACCCGGGACGCGGCCGGCGACACCACGCTCGCGTTCGGCCTGCCCCGGGGAGCAAAGGGCGACCCCGGCGACCCGGGCACGCCCGCGACCGCGACCACGCTCGGCGTCGTCAAACCCGGCGACAACCTCACCGTGCGCGCCGACGGCACCCTCGACGCCTCCGCAGGCCAGTACGAGCTGCCCGTCGCGAGCGACACGACCCTCGGCGGCGTCAAGGTCAGCAACAGCGACTACACGAACTCGCGCTCGTTCCCCGTCGTCACCCGCAACGGGGAACACCTCGCCCTGTCGTTCAAGCTCGGGGACAACGCCATGCCCGACGGCATCGAGTTCCACGGCACCGAAAACACGACCATCGGCCTGAAGAAAGCCACCAGCACCGCGCTCGGCGTCGTCAAACCCGACGGCACGACCATCACCGCCGACACGGACGGCACCATCAGCGCGTTCACCGCCACAGCGAGCACGCTCATGGGCGAGGGCGGCGCCACCATGGGCGACGCGCTCGAGGTCGCGCCCGGCATCTGGCTGTGCATCATCCGCCAATGGGTCATCACCACCCAGGGCGGCTACTACGACGCGTTCAGCTTCTCCGTCTACGACCGGGCCGGCAGCCGCATCGCGCTCGCCGCCAGCCCCACCGCCGGCACCCATCTGATACTGCCGGTCGCGGGCAACGCCAGGACCAAGGAATACAACTACGACACCCTCATGGGCAAGTGGGTGTGCACCACCACCAACACGTCCGACACCGCCAAACCCGACCCATGCACCCTGCTGCTCAGGGCGAGGGCCTGAGATGGGCGCGCCCGCATGGCTGACCGTCCTCGTCGCGCTCGTCTCCTCCGGCGGGGGCGTGGCCGTCGGATGGCCCCCAAACGCCTCGACCGGCTCGACCGCACCGTGGGATTCCACCACCACACACAGAGAGGATCGCCAATGCGACATCCCA
>OAWD01000083.1_pt1 | contig 99692 bp, 91 predicted proteins | sample 1495361 | NCBI WGS metagenome assembly OAWD01 (sample SAMEA2580130, study PRJEB22360) | human gut metagenome | biome: human gut; feature: human-associated habitat; material: faeces | place: Denmark | collected 2008/2010 | reverse complement strand
CTGTATAAATTTTTCAATGTTCATCAATTTAGCCTTGACTTTTTATTTGCAGGCTATTCTGTCGGAAGCCACAAAAAAGCGGCAGATCACCGAATTCGTAATTGTGCACAATACTTTTAGTATAGCACAAAATCGGCCGGAAGGGGAGAAAAAAATCCCTTGGAAGATGATCGGGAAGTATCGACTTCGACTCCTTTCTGTGATATCATTATGTTTATGCAACGATAGAATAGAAAGGGGTATTCTCGTGGAAGATACGTCTGAAAATACAAGACTTTCCAATCAGATTTGTCTTGGTCTGGTCGCCCACGTAGATTCGGGGAAAACGACGTTGGCTGAAAGTATTTTATTTCAAAGCGGACGCATCCGCACCATGGGGAGGGTGGATCACAAAGATGCGTTTCTGGATACCTATGAGCTGGAAAAGAGCAGAGGAATCACGATTTTTTCCAAGCAGGCGCAGACGAATATCGGAGAGAAGCAGGTGACTCTTTTGGATACACCGGGCCATGCGGATTTCTCGGCGGAAATGGAGCGGACGCTCCAGGTGCTGGACTATGCGGTGCTTGTGATCAGCGGACCGGACGGCGTACAGGGTCAGGTGCGCACACTTTGGACATTGCTGGACCGGTACCGGATTCCGGTCTTTCTTTTTGTAAACAAAATGGATCAGCCGGGGACGGACCGGGCGAAGATTCTTCGGGGACTGAAAGAAGAGCTGGATGAACGGTGCGTGGACTTTGGAAGTGATCAGGACAAGGACCTCTTTTTGGAAAACATCGCGGTATGCGAGGACTCGCTTCTGGAGAGTTATCTGGAGACCGGAGAGATTGAGGAGGAGACGGTACGGATTCTTGTTCGTGAGAGAAAACTGTTTCCATGCTGTTTTGGGTCCGCACTGAAAATGCAGGGCGTCGAAGAATTTCTCGGGGTTCTTGACACATACATGGCGATACCGCGGTATCCGGAGAAATTCGGGGCGAAGGTCTATAAGATCGCAAGAGATCAGACAGGAATCCGGCTGTCCTATATGAAAATCACGGGAGGGACGTTACGTGTCAAAGATGTTCTTTCCGGGCAGCAAAAGGATTATCCTGATAAGATTTGGGAGGAGAAAGTTCATCAGATCCGGATTTATTCCGGATCTGCGTTTCAGAGTGTGGAGGAAACTGGGGCAGGAAGTATCTGTGCCATTGCAGGTCTTGATTCTACATGGTCCGGTGAGGGAATTGGTGTCGAACCGGATGCTCAGGTGCCAATACTGGAGCCGGTGCTTTCTTATCAGGTACTCTTTCCGGATGGAGAGGACCTCCACCTCATGCTTTTGAAACTGAGAGAGATTGAGGAGGAAGTGCCGGAGCTTCATATTGTATGGAATGAACAAACGGAAGAAATTCACGTCCAGGTCATGGGAGAAGTACAGATTGAGATTTTGCAGAACATGATTTCAGAGCGGTTCGGCGTCCGTACGGAATTCAGTTCCGGAAGTATTGTATATAAGGAAACAATCACAAAGAGAGTGGAAGGCATCGGCCATTTCGAGCCACTGCGCCATTATGCGGAGGTCCATCTGATTCTGGAGCCGGGGGAGCGGGGAAGCGGGCTGGTACTGGAGAATCAATGCAGCGATGACATGCTGGATAAAAACTGGCAGCGCCTGATTATGACCCATCTGGCGGAACGGAAACATCCGGGCGTTTTGACCGGATCGGAGATCACAGATTTGAAAGTGATATTGGCGGCCGGGAGGGCGCATATAAAGCACACGGAAGGTGGTGACTTCCGGCAGGCAACGTACCGGGCGGTGCGTCAGGGACTGATGAAAACAGAAAGTATTCTTCTGGAACCGGTGTACGATTTTGTCTTGGAAGTGCCTCAGGAAAATGTGGGCCGTGCAATGACTGATATCCAGAAGATGGGCGGTACATTTGCACCGCCGGAACAGAGCATGGACCAGACAATCCTGAGGGGGAGTGTTCCTGTATCCGAGGTTCAGGACTACCAGATGGAAGTGGTAGCATACACAAAAGGTCAGGGTCGGATGTCCTGTACACTGCGGGGGTATGAACCATGTCACAATAGCGAGGAGATTGTAGAGGCCACAGGATACCGTGCCAAGAACGATTCGGACAATCCGGCCGGATCGATATTTTGCTCCCACGGTACAGGGTTCTATGTGGAATGGGACGAGGTCGAAAAACACATGCATGTGGAACGTGTTCTGAAAGAAGAAAAGCCGGAAGTAAAAACGGAAACAACACCAAGATCTTATACGCTGACTTCCAGTTATGGGTGGGGAGATGAAAAAGAGCTGGAAGAAATTTTTAAGCGGACTTATGGGTCCGGTCAGGAGCGGAAATACGGGTACCAGAAGCAGAGGACGGCTGCTTTGGCACCGAAAACAGTTTCAGCCAGAAAAAAGGAGGAGTCAGAAGAATATCTCCTGGTGGATGGGTACAATATTATCTTTGCGTGGGAGGAACTAAAAGAGCTCTCAAAGGTGAATATTCAGGCGGCCAGGGACAAACTGATGGATATACTCAGCAATTACCAAGGGTATAAAAAGCAGTCGCTGATCCTTGTTTTTGACGCATACAAAGTAGAGGGGCAGATGGGTGAAGTACAGAAATACCACAATATTTATGTCGTCTACACGAAAGAGGCGGAGACTGCGGATCAGTATATCGAAAAGACAGTACATAAGATTGGCAGGACGCATCAGGTGACGGTTGCAACCTCGGATGGTCTGGAACAGATTATTATCATGGGTGCGGGGGCAAGGAGATTGTCAGCAAAAGGGCTGAAAGAGGACATTGAGCAGGCGAACATCGATATCCGGGAAAATTATCTGGGACAGTACGAGCGAAAAGGGAAAACGTACCTTTTTGACCAGCTTTCCGAGGAGATGACTGATTTCATGGAAGAAATTCGAAAAGGACGCAAACAGTTCCAGGGTTTCGAAAAATAGTCAAAAAAGAGAAAAAGGACTGAACCAATTAAGAAAATGGTTCAGTCTTTTTAGTTTACGGTAAACTGTGCAGTAAGAGTAAATGAGGAAAACTTTGCAAATACTAAAGAAAAACCACAGTAAGGGAGGAACCGATTTATGGAAAAAAGCGTGACAGGGAGATCGCTGAGACAGTTTCAGACTTTTTTGATTCAAGAAGAGAAGAGTCCGGCAACTGTCCAAAAGTATATGCGGGAATTACAGAGACTTACCGTATTTTTAGATGGTATGAAGATTTCCAAACAGAAGATACTTGAATACCGGGAAAGACTGGTGGAAATATATCAGCCTAAGACCGTCAATACCAAGCTGTCAGCAGTCAATGCGTACCTCGAATTTTCCGGGCTTTCAGCCTGTACTGTAAAACTTCTGAAAATTCAGCGGCAGGCATTTGCGGATGAGGAAAAAGAACTGTCAGAACAGGAATATCGTCGTCTTTTACAGGCGGCAAAACGTAGGTCGAATCATCGTCTGTACTATGTGATTCTTACTATTGGAGGGACTGGAATTCGGGTAAGTGAATTGAAATTTATTACAGTGGAGGCATTGAAAAACAGAAAAGTACAGATTCATTTAAAGGGGAAAGACCGTACCATTTTGCTCCCCCAAAAACTGCGGAAAAAGCTGAATCAGTATGTAAAAATACAGTCTATCCATCAGGGGCCGGTATTTCAGACCAGAAGCGGAAAACCATTGGACAGGAGCAACATCTGTCACGAGATGAAGGAGATCTGCCAGGAGGCGGACGTGGATCGAAAAAAAGTCTTTCCTCACAATCTACGGCATCTGTTCGCCCGATGCTTTTATGCGGTGGAAAAAAATCTGGCGCTTCTGGCAGATATTCTCGGACACTCTTCGATTGAAACGACACGGATTTATGTAGCGGAGGGGGCTAGAAAACATGAACAAATCCTGAAAAAGATGCACTTAATAATCTGAAAATACCACAGAATGGTTATTCCGTGGTAAAAAAATACATAATGAGACATCCTTATCTAGCATGTTTCATTTTAATATTATAAACGTAAGAAGTCAATAGTTTTTTTGCATACAAAGAAGCCCGTTTAAATTTTAAGAAAGCGGGCCTTTTTACCTGTACGCTTTTTTTAAAGAAAGAAGGGTGAATCGTCAGATTCAGAAGGACAAAACAAGGGAAAAGCCCTTGTTTTCTTGTTGTTTTGGGTTTGTTACCACAGAATAACCATTCTGTGGTAAGAAAGAAAAGGGAAATGCAGGTGAGTGGGATGAAAAGTACAGAAAAGAGAGAGAAGATTTTCCGACCAGAAAAGATGGATTTAGGGCACAATGAACTGTTGCTCTGGAAAGATAAAAAAGACGAAACACCGTGTGCAGCACTTCCTTATCGGGAGATGCTGTTTGTCTACCTGGAAAGAAAGACGGAAGTGAAGGGAGTGGTTCAGATTCCGCCGGTGGAGGAAATTACAGGAGAGATGGAAGGAAATTTGGTGATATGGAACAGAACGCATCGGTGCATCCGTCTGGATCTGTCCAGTCAGAAGGAGACGGCCGGAGCGTTGTTCATCCGGCTTGCCGAGCACATCCCTTTTGCGTTTCTGGGGGCGACGCCGTGGATGCAGGTGGAGAATGAGAAGGATTTTCAGGAGATGGTAAGAATGGTGGATCTGTATCAAGAAATCCATGGGGGAACCTGTTTGTAATGTGGAGAAGAAAAAGCCGCCTGCCTTTTGATGTGGAAAGAAAATGACAGAAGCGGCGTTTGGTGGTACAATAGACAAGACAGATTTGCATGATTGATAAAGGAGGATCGGGATGAAGACCATTTATTTTGCAGGCGGTTGCTTTTGGGGGATGGAGGCATTTATAAAAAAGCTTCCGGGTGTAAGGGAGACGGCTGTGGGATATGCAAACGGAACGAAGGCGAATCCGACTTATGAGGAGGTTTGCAGTCATACGACCGGACATGCAGAGACCGTGCGTGTGGTTTATGACCCGTCGCAGATTACCCTGGAAATGCTGTTGAAAGCATTTTTTAAGGTCGTGGATCCGACAGAACTCAACCGTCAGGGAGGAGATGTCGGTGAACAGTACCGAAACGGTATTTATTATACGGATGAGGAAGACCGGAAGACGATCGAGGCTGCGATCAGGGCCGTCCGTGAGAAATATGATCAGCCAGTAGTGACCGAGTGCCGGAAACTGGTATGTTTTTACGATGCAGAGGAGTATCATCAGGATTATCTCGATAAAAATCCGACTGGATATTGCCACATTAATCTACTTGATGCGGAGGAGTTTATTGAGGAGGAGATGGGAGAGAGAACAAGATGTTAATGCATCCAGAGTGTATGCTTTGTAATCTGAATCAGGTGTATCGGGTAATCAATCTTATGGGGCTTGAGGAAGAGGTGGAGAAGCAACTGGTTTCCAAGGTGCTGGTATTTCTATCGGAAGCGGATTATTCCAGAACAAATTCGCATATTATGGGAGAGACGTGGAAATTGATCACGAAAGAAATTGGTGATCCTGATCCTTATGCCCGGGTAAAAGAAAAATATAATACGTTGCTTTTGCAAGCGAAATCAGAGCTTAGAAATGCGATTTTACAAGTGGAAAATTCATTTCTGGCAGCACTGCGTCTGGCTGTGGCTGGGAATCAGATTGATTTTGCGGGCAGACGAGAAGTTTCTTTTATACTGAAGGAAGTCTATCATTGTATGGAGCAGGAGCTTGTAATTGATGACAGCACTGGATTGCTCCGGGAGCTTGAAAAGACCAGAAAGCTCTTGTATCTTGGGGATAACTGTGGTGAAATTGTGCTGGACAAGCTTTTCATTGAGATGATACGAAAACGATATCCTAATCTTACCGTTTTGTATGGCGTACGCGGCAGGCCGGTTGTCAATGATGTGACTTTGGAGGATGCCAGAATGGTAGGAATGGAAAGGGTGGCAAGGATAATAGAGAATGGTAGTGGAGCTCTTGGAACTGTTTTGAATGAAACATCGCCGGAATTTCAGGAGATATTCAAAACCGCGGATTTGGTGATCAGCAAAGGTCAGGGGAATTTTGAAAGTTTGAGCGAATGTAGGGATCAGCAGATTTACTATCTGCTGATGATCAAATGTGAGCGTGTTTCCAGAGCTTTAAAAGGCCCGTAAATGGCCTTGTGTGTATGAGAAATCCACTTTCTTAGAGGATAAAGAAAGGCCGTGTCTGCAACTGGCATCTCATTGTTATTGAGTTGCTGTACGCAGATACGGCTTTCCTTATTTCTGGAATTCTTTCCGGAGTATTTCTTTTGGCGGCTCTATCTCATTGGCGATGGTATGTTCCGTCAGTTCTGAGAGTGATTTGAGTTTCTTGTTGATCAGTGGACGCATACAGTTTGGCACATGCTCCTGATGAGCCCGGTGGATAGCCACACATTCCTTGCAGTTGCCGTGATAACGGCAGGCTTTCTGGCAGGGGCAGTGATCTTTCTCCCGATACTCCCGGCGGAATGTGGCGGCGAATTCTTCCTGAAGTCTTAGCCCCTCGGTTCGGTCGCCTTTGTGAAACGCATCCATAGCTTCTTTCTGTATTGGGTTCCCTTCGATGATCATCGGTATTCCTCCCTTTGTTTCCCTTTGTACGGCCTTATTCTACCATACTTTTCTCTGATAAAAAAGAAGAAAGAAGCGGGCTTAACGGCTGAGCGGTCATCACATAAAGTTCATGGAGCGCACGGGTAATGGCGACATAGAGAAGCTTGGCGTCTTTCGGATGATCCGAATAGCGTGTTTCATCCGGTTCCCAAAGAATTACGCAGTCAAACTCCAGACCTTTTGTCAGGGAGACTGGGAGAACCATGACGCCGTTGTGGAAGCTGGTATCATCTCTGGCCGGGGACATATGAAGTTTCGATTTTAACTTGGTGGCTTCATCTTCTGTACGACAGATGACAGCGATCGTCTCAAATCCTTTTTTTTGAACGGACTGGAGCGTCATTTCCAGATGGTGCAGCAGATCCTGGGAAGAAACGTGAATCACTTCCACCGGTTTTCCGTGGCGGATAACCGGATCGATTTGATAACCGCCTTGGGAAGCTTTTTTCAGGACTTCCCCGGCAAAATTTGAGATCTCGATCGTGTTGCGGTAGCTTTTTTGCAGCAGATAGAAGCTGTCTTTCGGGGAATCGAACATGGCTTCTTTTAGCTGATCCCAGTCATTCATACCGGTTTCATAGCGGATATTCTGGGAGACGTCGCCCATGATGGTAAAATAACAGTCGTTGAGGACTTGCTTAAGTACATAATATACGGTCTCTCCAAAATCCTGAGCCTCATCAATAAAGATCTGACTGAATACTTCCTGATCCTGCTTCTGAAAGATCCTGCGCTGAATCAGGCCAAATGCGGAGGCATCGTACACATCCAGACGGTTCTTAGCGACCCCCTCTCTGGTAATGGAAAAATCCAGCTCCGGATGTCCCTCCTCCAGATCCTGCAAAAACCGGAGGTAGAGTCCGGGAATGGTCCATTTGCGGGCGGAAGAGTCAAAGTGCTTTCGAAAGGCCTGCCGTTTCGCTTTCCGGAAATCGGCTGTCTTTTCCGTGCAGAGAAATTTCAGTCTCGAGAGAATCCGTTCATTGAGATGGCGCTCCATCTGGTAAAGAGAGTCATTAGGATGATAACTCCATGTTTCCGCCATGCTCTTTTGGGAAAGGATCACGCCGAGATCCGGATCGGTGATATCCGAAAGATGCAGTGTATCTTCGATCGTTCTGCTTAAAAACCCGTCCAGCGCACGAATAAACGGCAGGTGGCTTTTGACGCTTGCATCCGGATAATCGGCGACAATCTGGTATTGCTTTTTCCAGGCTTTTCCCATCAGATACGGAAATACAGCGTCCATCCGCATTTCATGGATATGGTGGACGTCCAGTTCCGGCAGACCACTTCGGATATAGTGCAGAAGCATATCACTGCTTCCGATAATACAAAATTCTGATGGCTTATAAACCTCTTCATAATTGTACAGAAGATAAGAGATCCGATGCAAGGCGACCGTTGTCTTTCCACTGCCTGCCACGCCCTGTACAATAATGTTCTTATTCGGCAGATCCCGGATGATGGTATTTTGCTCCTTCTGGATGGTAGCGATGATATCACCGAGAACCGCATCCTTATTCTGGGACAGATATTTGACCAGGAGGTCATCATTGGCGGCAATATCGTCATCGTAATAGCCGTGAAGCTGACCATTGGAAATATCATAGGTACGCTTCTGATGAAGATCAATCTCCACATCATCTGATCCAGGGACCGCATAGCACCCCTTACCAAGCCCGTTTTCATAATAGACATTGGCTACCGGGGCACGCCAGTCTACGATCGCCACGTCGGTCTGATTGCGGGAAATCCCGTTTTTCCCGATATAGCAGCACTCGGAAGTATTATACGTCAGATCGTCGTAGACGATCCGGCCAAAATACGGCTGATCCAGCGCCGCACGGTTTTTTCTGAGGGAATTTTGCAGATGTTCCAAAATGTTCTGACTTGCGATCAACTGGCCGTAAGAATCTCCCTCCCCCTTACGGACAGCCTGAAATAATGCTGTAACCTCTTTTCTCGAAGCCTGTTCACGGGCTTCGTACAGCCGGATGTTTTCCTGAATCAAAGAAAGACAGCTTTCCAGATGCAGGAGTTCTTCTTGATAATCTTGATTCATTTTGATGGCTCCTTTCTTTCCGGCCATCCCAAACACTGTCCTTTCATTATACCAAACCCGAAAAAGAAAGAAAATCAAAAAAATGGGATTTTTCCACTTTTTTTCAGGTATGATAAGTAAAAAGCTTTTCAGAGAAACGGACTTCGGAGGATGAACGTGGAAGAAGAAAGATATATAGAAATCGTAACAACATACAGTCCCATGGTATACCGGGTTGCCTTGCACGACTGTAGGAATCATGCCGATGCGGAAGACATTATGCAGAATGTATTCCTGCGGCTTTACCGGTTCGGGCCACGGTTTGACAGCGAAGAACACCTGCGGCGATGGCTGATTCAGGTGACGGTGCGGGAATCGAGACGGCTTTTTGCCAAGCCGTTCCGGAAACGGGAGGAATTTTTCGAAGAGATAGATCCGAATGTCATGGCGGCAGGGCGGCGGGAGGAAACTTCAGACAGCGGGGCGGACGGGACGATCCTGGCAGATGTATTTTGCCTCCCGAGAAAATACCGTGTAGTGATTTACCTTTATTATTATGAAGAATATTCCGTCCGGGAGATTGCGGACATTCTTGGGAAAAAGGAATCGACTGTCCAGACCGAACTTTGGCGGGCGCGTCAGAAATTGAAACAAAAATGGAAAGGGGAGACAAAACATGAGACAGCAGGGAAGAAGGCAGGAAACAAAACAAGATCCGATGATTGTACAGTATAAAAGAGCCTGTGTCAAGCTTTTGCCGGGACAGCAGGCAGTAAACGAGGTGATACAGATGAAACCAGTCAGACAAGCAAGAAGGCGGCTGATGCATAAAAAGGCAGTTGCTCTTGCGGCGGCATGTATGGGGATCTTTGCCTGCTCTATTGTAGGAACCGCGGCAGCCCGACATTTCCAGGTGGAATTTTTTGTGGACGGCAAGGTCCTGCAGATTGGAGCAACGATGGAACAGGATTCAGACGGCTATGTGATTCATATGGATGAGAAAGAACAGGGGCAGAGGGATATGACACTGGCAGAGCTGCTTGGTATTTCCGTAGTGCATCATGCTGACAAAAATACCGTGGGTCTCGTTCTTGGAGAAGAAGAGCGGGATATTACAGAAGAACTCCGGACACATGGGAGCTATCAGACCGCCTGGGAACAGGACGGAAAGACTTATGTTATCCGGGTGACGGGAGGGGAGACGTCTCCGGCGGTCACTGTGACTGAACAGTAGCAAACGCTTCTTTCGGAGTCATGTGATACTTTTTCTTAAATATCCGGTAAAAATAAGACAGATTATGAAATCCGCTGGAAAAGGCCGCGTCAATGACGGAAACCTGTCCGTTTTGCAGTAGTTTCCAGGCCCTTTCCAGACGGAGCGTATTGATATACTCGGTACAGGTCATCCCTACATGCAGCTTAAAAAAGCGCATGAAATGAGATTCACTGAAACAACAGATACGGGCCAGATCTGCCACCGGGATCATATCTTCCAGATGTGCGTCTATATAATCCAGCACCTGTTTGAGCTTCTTACTCTGATCTCTGGAGGATGGCGCCGGGTTCTTCAGAAGACGGTAAGGCCAGATACGGGAAAATAATTCCAGAAATAATGCTTTCATCCGAAGCTCATATCCATCTCCACGGGATATATACTCGTCAGATAACTGCCTCATCATGTCCCTAAGCAGCGGATTTGCCGGGTGATCCGCCTGAAATACATAAGGGAATACAATTTCACGGGAAGCAAACGGGCGCAGATATTTCACACTACAAACATCTGATCCGCCCATTCCAAGAAAGTCCAGATGAAACACAAAGGACTCCGACATCATGTGGTCCCTCGGGAAAAAACCGGACGAATGAAGTATCCTTGGGGGAAGCAAAATCATATCACCTTCTTGTACCGGATAATCGCACAAATCGATATGGTACACACAGGCACCGGAGCGGATCCATGTAAATTCTGCCTCCTCATGCCAGTGTGCCGGTACCAACGGAAAGGACTCCGACAACACCACGTCATATTTCTTAAGTGGAAACAAATGATCCCCATGACTTACCCCCTCACGTTTCATCATAAATGAACGGTCCTGTTGCTCTGTTACTACATACATTCCTCACACCTCCCACATCATCTTTTACAGCCCTCAGCGCTTCACGCCCGAAATATATTCTGACAATCATCGTAAAATAGCAGAAAAGTACAAAATAGTGACATAATAATACAAGAAATAAAAAGAAAATGCAAGTATAATACAGTTGAGACGGGATCGGAATCTTACAGTGAAGATCGATTCAAATTCAGAGGAGGTTTTAAGGTATGGCAAAAAAGTGGTGGCAGGATAAGGTCGTATATCAGATTTATCCGAGAAGTTTTCAGGACAGCAATGGGGATGGAATCGGAGATCTTCCGGGGATCATTTCGAGGCTGGATTATCTGTCGGATTTGGGAATTGACGCAATCTGGCTTTCGCCGGTATACCGTTCCCCGCAGGATGACAATGGATACGACATTTCGGACTATCAGGACATTGATCCGATGTTTGGGAGTCTGGAGGATATGGAACGCCTGATTGCGGAAGCAGATAAGAAAGGAATCAAGATCATCATGGATCTGGTATTGAATCATTCTTCCGATGAGCATCGGTGGTTCCGGGAGGCGAAAAAGAGCAAGGACAATCCGTACCATGATTACTATGTTTGGCGTGACGGAGAGGAAGGGATTCTTCCGAATGAGATGAGAGCATCTTTTGGCGGGCCGGCATGGGAATGGGTGCCAGAGCTTGAGCAGTATTATTTTCATCAGTTTTCTGTGAAGCAGCCGGATTTAAACTGGGAAAATCCGAAAGTCAGACAGGAAATTTATGATATGATTTTGTGGTGGATGGACAAAGGAGTGGGAGGATTCCGACTGGATGTGATTGATCAGATCGCGAAAGAGCCGGACAGAGGAATTACAGCGAATGGCCCGAAGCTTCACAAATGGATTCAGGAATTAAGCCGCGAGACATTCCAAAAAGCGGACTTGATTACAGTGGGGGAAACTTGGGGTGCTACTCCGGAGATTGCAAAGCTTTACAGTAATCCGGACGGCAGCGAGTTTTCTATGGTGTTTCAGTTTGAGCATGTGATGCTGGATCAGGAGCCGGGAAAAGAAAAATGGGATCTGAGCCCGTTGCCATTCGTGGAATTGAAGAAAAATTTTGCAAAGTGGCAGAAAGAGTTGTATGGCTGTGGTTGGAACAGTCTGTTTTGGAATAATCACGACCTGCCGCGGATTGTTTCCAGATGGGGCAATGACAAGGAATACCGGAAAGAATCCGCAAAAATGCTGGCGACAGTTTTACATGGGATGCAAGGAACACCATACATCTATCAGGGAGAGGAGCTGGGAATGACGAATGTCAGATTTCCGGATATCACTCATTACCGGGACATTGAAACGCTCCATATGTATGAAGAGAGACTGGAAGCCGGGTACAAAAAAGAGGAGATTCTTCGTTCCGTTTATGCGAAAGGACGGGACAACGCCCGCACGCCGATGCAATGGGATGACAGTAAAAATGGAGGCTTTACCGATGGAACCCCATGGATAGAAGTCAATCCTAATTATTTAGAGATCAACGCAAAAAAAGAAATTTCGGATGCGGATTCTATTTACAACTACTATAAAAAGCTGATAAAATTACGGAAGGAGAACATGGTCTTCACACAAGGGGAGTTTCAGCTCTTACTCGAAGAAGATCCACAGATTTTTGCTTATACACGGACAACGGGCGAGGAGATGATGTGTGTCATTGCAAATTTTACCGATAAACCGGCGCCGTGTAGGCTGCCTGAGACATGGCAAAAGAAAGAGCTGTTGATACATAACTACAACACAGAAAATATAGGCGGAGTTTTACGCCCGTACGAAGCAATGATCTATATTGATAGATAATATGTCCGTATATGAGGGACGTGTTCCGATGCATCGTGACACGTCCCTCCCTATCACGATGAAACAAAAAGGAGAAGCTATGGTGGAGTTGAGTTATTTTGAGATTGATGGCGCGATCGGCGGAAACCAGGACTGGTTTTCTAATGTAGTAATGCATATCGGCGGATGTGCGGCAGCGGCAGCATGTGATTCGTGTATTTATTTTGCGAAGCATTTTGGTAATACAGGGTGGTATCCATTTGATGTGGAGCATTTGACGCAGGAGGATTATGTACGATTCAGTCAGATGATGAAGCCATATATCAAGCCCCGGGTTGGCGGTGTGAAAAATCCCGAGTGGTTTGTGGAAGGCTTTTACCGATATCTGAAGGATCACTTTTATCCGGGCAGGCCTGTGCTGAGGATGGAGGTCGTGCGTGGGGAAGCGTCGCAAGATCAGGCATGGGAGGCATTGAAGTCCCGGATTGACCAAGGTCTCCCGGTTCCGTTTTTGCTTCTTCGCCATCAGAACCGGGAAGTGTTCGAGGACTATATCTGGCACTGGTTTATGGTGATCGGATATGAGGAATCAAAGGAGGATCTCCTGGTACAGACGGCAACGTATGGAGAAAAGAAAACGTTTTCTTTCGCAGAGCTTTGGAATACCGGCTTTGAGGAACGGGGCGGTATGGTTTTGTACGATCTGGATTTTGAGAATCCGGATTTTTGAGAGAAACCCACACAAGCATAGCTTTAGAATTTCTTGCCTGCCACGCTTTCGTGTGATACAATCGTTTTAGTGAAAATTCGTATATAGAAAAGGAGAAGACAGACATGGCAAATCCAGTTGTTACTTTTGAGATGGAGAATGGGGATATCATCAAGGCGGAATTATACCCGGAGATCGCCCCGAACACAGTCAGAAATTTTGTTTCTCTTGTCAGCAAGGGATTCTATGATGGGCTCATTTTTCACAGAGTGATCCGTGGATTTATGATTCAGGGCGGATGCCCGGACGGGACAGGTATGGGAGGCCCTGGTTATTCGATTAAAGGAGAATTCGCGCAGAATGGCGTAGCCAATGACTTAAAGCACACACCAGGCGTTCTTTCCATGGCCCGCTCCATGCATCCGGATTCCGCAGGCAGTCAGTTTTTCATCATGCATGAGGCGGCTCCGCATCTGGATGGTGCGTATGCGGCATTTGGTAAGGTCATCGAAGGACAGGAACATGTTAATAAGATTGCCGAGACAGCCACAGATTACAGTGACCGTCCTCTGGAAACTCAGAGAATGAAAAAGGTGACGGTCGATACATTTGGAGAAGACTATCCGGCTCCGGAAACTTTATAGAGAGCAGAACAGGCGCCCACAGGCGGGGAGAAGTCTCCCGTCCTGTGGGAATTTATTTTACTATTGAGCCGGAATGTGGTACACTATACGAAATACGGAAAAGTATAAGAAATAAGAGGTTGATTGCAGATGAGTATGGTGAAAACCGACAAGCTTGTATTTGAATATGAAAAACGAGACGAGGAAGGGAATGTCATCGGAACGCAGCGTGCTATCGACGAGGTGGATATACAGATTGAGAAAGGCCGGTTTATCGCGATTCTCGGACATAATGGTTCGGGGAAATCCACGTTTGCCAAGCACATCAATGCACTTCTCGTTCCGGGAGGCGGCACGATGTGGGTCGGAGGACGGGATACGAAGGACGAAGATGAGCTGTGGAATATCCGCCAGAGTGCAGGTATGGTGTTTCAGAATCCGGACAATCAGATCATTGCAACGGTGGTAGAAGAGGATGTCGGGTTCGGCCCGGAGAATCTGGGCGTGCCGACGAAAGAGATCTGGCAGCGGGTGGACGATGCTCTGGAGAAGGTAGGAATGACGGAGTACCGTTACCGCTCTCCGAATAAGCTCTCCGGCGGTCAAAAACAGCGGGTGGCGATTGCGGGAGTAGTTGCCATGCGGCCGGAATGTATTGTGCTGGATGAGCCGACGGCCATGTTGGACCCAAATGGCCGCAAGGAGGTCATTCGGACGGTGCGAGATCTCCAGAAGCAAGAGAAAGTGACGGTTATTTTGATTACCCACTATATGGAAGAAGTCACGGATGCGGACTATATTTATGTGATGGACAAGGGAAAGGTTGTGATGGAGGGAAAGCCGGAGCAGATCTTTTCCAAGGTGGATTTGTTAAAGCATTACCGTCTGGACGTCCCGCAGGCGACAGCGGTGGCGGACGAGCTGATCAGAAAGGGATTTCCGGTTTCAGCCGGAACCCTTACAAGAGAGGCGCTTTGCCGGGAAGTGGTTTCCCTTGCCAGGGAGCGGGGAAGGATTCAGGATCCGCTCGGGAAGGAAGTATACAGGGACGAGGTGAAAAGCCGTCCGGACGGGGATCCGGTTTTGCGTCTGAAGAATCTGAATTATATCTACAATCCGGGGACAGCCTATGAGAAGCACGCTATGAAAGGCGTGGATCTGGATATTTGGCAGGGCGAATTTATCGGAATTATCGGGCATACCGGTTCCGGAAAATCGACGCTGATCCAGCATCTGGACGGACTCATCCGGGCTACCGGCGGAGAATTGTTTTTCCAGGGAGAAAATATTTACCAGGAAGGATATTCTATGAAGACCCTCCGGCAGCAGGTGGGGTTGGTATTTCAGTATCCGGAGCACCAACTGTTTGAAGCGGATGTTTTGAGCGACGTATGCTTTGGGCCGAAGAATCAGGGACTTTCCGATGAGGAGTGCAGGCAGAGAGCAAAAGAGGCGCTTCAGATGGTAGGTTTTCCGGAAACGCTGTACAATGCCTCTCCGTTTGATCTTTCTGGCGGACAAAAACGGCGGGTGGCGATTGCGGGCGTCCTTGCCATGAGACCCAAGGTTTTGGTGCTGGATGAACCGACCGCAGGCTTGGATCCGAAAGGGCGGGACGATATCCTGGATCAGATCGCTCTGCTTCAGAAGACGACCCACATGACGGTCATCCTGGTCTCCCACAGCATGGAGGACGTGGCACGGTATGTAGACCGGATCATCGTTATGAACCGCGGGGAAAAGATTTTTGACGATACACCTAAACGGGTTTTCCGACATTATAAACGGCTGGAAGAAGTGGGACTTGCCGCACCGGAAGTGACATATCTTATGCATGAACTGAGAGCGCAGGGCATCCCGGTCTCCACAGATATCACCCTTGTGGAAGAGGCAGCCGATGAGATAGAAAGGGTATTAAAACAATGATACGAGATATTACCATAGGCCAGTATTATCCGGCACAAAGTCCGATCCATAAACTGGACCCACGTGTAAAGATTGTCAGTACACTGTTGTATTTGATTTCACTATTTTTATTTCGGAGCGTTCCTGGTTACCTGGTTGCCACGATTTTTTTGTTCGGCTGCATCGGGTTGTCCAAAGTTCCGGTTAAGTTTATCCTGAAAGGATTAAAGCCGATTTTTATTCTGCTTTTGATAACGATTTTATTTAACCTGTTTCTGACAACCGGAGGCAGGACACTTCTGCATGTCTGGGTGTTCCGGGTGACAGAAGAAGGGCTGCGGACGGCGGTTTATATGGCGATCCGGCTGATTTACCTGATTATGGGAGCGTCACTTATGACCTTTACGACAACACCGACAGCGCTGACAGACGCCATCGAAAGTCTCTTAAAACCTCTGAACCGGGTTCATGTTCCGGTCCATGAAATTGCTATGATGATGTCTATTGCCCTGCGGTTTATCCCGATTCTTCTGGAGGAGACAGACAAGATTATGAAAGCTCAGATCGCGAGAGGTGCAGATCTGGACAGCGGAAATATAATCCAGAAGGCAAAGGCGATGATCCCGATACTGGTGCCGCTTTTTGTGTCGGCATTCCGGCGGGCAAACGACCTTGCCATGGCTATGGAGTCCCGGTGTTACCGGGGCGGCGAGGGCCGCACGAAAATGAAGCCGCTCGTGTACAGCGGGCGGGATATCAGGGCGTATGTGATTGTGATCGTGTACGTCGTGGTGGCGGTGGCAGCGGGCAGATTTCTACCATTCCATGTTTGGATTTTTTAAAAGAAAGAATCGAAAAAGAATCTTTTGATAATACAGCGTCAAGAGATTCTTTTTTTGTTATAATAAACATGACAGACAGGTGTCATGTTTGTTGTGTTATAGTAAGTGCAAAAGGAGGAACTATGAAAATCGACAGGCTGATCGGAATTTTATCCGTTCTCTTACAAAAAGAAAAGGTGACAGCGCCGGAGCTTGCCAGCCGGTTTGAAGTGTCCAGACGGACGATCAACCGGGATATCGAAGATCTGTGTATGGCAGGAATTCCGGTGGTGACCGAGCAAGGGAGGGACGGCGGTATCTCGATTCTGGAAAATTTCCGCCTGGACCGGACCGTTTTGACCCGCGCGGAGATGCAGGACATTCTGGCGGGGTTGCGGAGTCTGGACAGTGTCAACGGTACGAATCGCTACGGTCAGTTGATGGAAAAGCTATCCACAGGATCCTCTGATTTCCTGACCGGGAACCAGTCGGTGCTGATTGACTTGTCATCCTGGTACAAAACGACATTGGCGCCCAAAATTGAGCAGATCCGATATGCCATTGAAGGTCGGCGGTTACTGATGTTTCGTTATTTTGCGCCGTCCGGGGAAAGCCTCCGCAGAATCGAGCCGTATTATCTGGTATTTCGCTGGTCCAGTTGGTATGTCTGGGGATGGTGTGAAAGTCGGGAAGACTTTCGGATGTTTAAGCTGAACCGGATGGAGGAGCTGTGCGTGTCCGAAGAGATTTTTACGGGACGGAAGGTACCTATGCCGGATTTGAGTAATGAACGGATTTTCCCGGGTGGGATCCAGGTAGAGGCTCTTTTTGAAGCTTCGTGCAAATGGCGGCTGGTGGAAGAGTTCGGCCAGAACTGTTTTGAAGAGCAAGAAGATGGAAGGCTATTGTTTCACGCAGATTATACGAGTGCGGAAAATCTCCTCTCCTGGCTTTTGACGTTCGGTGATCAGGTGGAGCTAAAAAGTCCGAAAGAGCTGCGTGGGGAAATGAAAGAGCGGATTCGCCGGATGGCAAAACGGTATGAAGAAATTTCAGACAGCGATGAGAGGAGGAAAGAACATGAAATATGACTGGATGGATGCTTATGTATTGAAAAAGCGAGGAGTAACAAAAGATTTTCAGCCGGCTTGGAACTGGATTCGTTACCATGTGGGTGGGAAAATGTTTGCGGCCATCTGTCTGGATCAGAAAAAGAATCCTTATTACATTACCCTGAAGCTGATCTTAAAAAGCGTGTGGAACATCTGAAAGGAGTGTACAAAGATGGCATTTGATTATAAGAAGGAGTACAAAGAATTTTATCTTCCGCCTCAAAAGCCGGGGCTTATCATGGTGCCGGAGATGCAGTATGTAGCTGTCCGGGGCAGGGGCAATCCAAACGAGCCGGAGGGAGACTATAAGAAAGCTATGGGGACTTTGTACAGCATTGCATTTACGATCAAAATGAGTTACAAAGGTTCCCACAAAATAGAGGGGTATTTCTCTTATGTAGTGCCTCCCCTGGAAGGGGTATGGCAGCAGGAGGGGATGGAAGGAATCGATTACACAAGAAAGAACGAACTGGAATGGATTTCCATGATCCGGCTCCCGGAATTTGTCACACCGGACGAGTTCACATGGGCGAAGAGAGAAGTGGAACAAAAGAAAGGGATAGACGTTTCCGAGGCAGAGTATTTTCGCTATGAGGAAGGACTCTGTGTCCAATGTATGCACATCGGAAGCTACGATGAGGAGCCGGAAACAATCCGGAAGATGGAAGAATATGTGAAGGAAGCGGGATATCGGGTAGATTTGTCAGAGGGGAGAAAGCACCATGAAATCTATCTGAGTGATCCGAGGCGAACAGCGCCGGAAAGGCTGAAAACTGTAATCCGGCAGCCGGTATGTAGAAAAGACGGGTAGTTTGTAAGTCAGAATTTGATTTATCACCGAAGAGAAAACGAGCGTTTTCAGAAAAAACTGGAAACGCTCGCAGCGGTTATTCCTCAAGAGGAGTCATATTTTTATTTGTCACAGGAATTCCGTTGACCTCCACACTGTCGCTGAGCTGGATCATCAGATATGGGATCCCGTCGATCAGCCGGGTTTCTACCAGATCGGTCCGGTCGGGATGGACCTTGATCATTACATCCGGAGTCTTGACCTCAAAGGTCCGGGTGTTGGCTACATTGGAGGCAAGCAGTGAGGAGGTCTCCCCCGCGGCGGCCTCAAACTCCCGGTCAAACTGCTCCAGATGCTCTTCTTTTGCCCCACTCCGCTCCAGAAGCTTCTTCACATCTGTTTTTTCCAGACGCAAAGGCTCCGGCTCCTCTTTGTGCTCTTCGATCAGTTCCGTGAGCTGGTCGTGTAGCGTCTTGACCGTGTCAAAATTGCATGCGTCTCCCAACGTATCACTTACCAGATACTGAAATGCAGACTTCTGGTGTCCTGCAGGCATCGGCACATGACATCCGAGAACATTGTCGATCAGATCATCCTGAAATTCCTTTGCGTTTTTCGAGTAGTACAACAGGCTGTGAATATCAGTAGAACGATCCGTAAACGCCGGGAACAAAAATCCGATATCCGGCATCTCCACGATCCAGTCCCGGATCCGGTCTTCAATATGGTTTGTCTCCGAGTTGTAGCAGAGCCCAGCCTTGGAAAGCTTCACCGGGCAGATACTGCAAAGGAGGAACTCGTACACCTCGTCCGAAGCATCAAACATCTCTTCCCCGTCAGAAGATTTTCCCGGAATGTCGTAATTGGCGTGGATCAGAATAATGTAATAATTTTCCCCATAATTATAAAAGTCAATGATCTTTTGGTAAAATTCATCTAAAAGCGCGTCATCCTGAAGCTTACTGTCCCGCAGCCGCAGAAGGAATTCCTGGGTGCCGCCGGATGCCTCCTGCTCCAGAGGAAATTCCATGTCTATCAGATTCTTCCCCATACTTCCGGAAAGCGTCTTTTTCAACAGATCGAAATATTTAAACATCTCTTCTTCGGGAAGAGAGAGAAACGCATCTTTGGACTTGGTTTTCACAGTCTTTTCTGCGTCTACATAGCAGCCGCAGATCCGGGTAATCGCACAGTTGGCAGGAGTAAACTGCCTCTTGATTTCAGCTAATTCTTTCTTGTTCATCTTTATTCACCTCGCAGATTATCTTATCACGGATCCGGAAAATGTACAAGAAATAAGGAAGAAACCATGTCTTCTTTTCCGGGGGTATGGTAAAATGAAAAGAACAAAAAAGTCAAGCAAGGAGACGGAACATTGAGACGAATCAAACTGACGGTTGCCTACGACGGCACCAACTACTGTGGCTGGCAGATCCAGCCCAATGGCATCACCATTGAAGAGGTACTGAATCAGAAACTAAGCAGGCTTACCGGAGAGGAGATCCACGTCATCGGGGCTAGCCGGACGGACTCCGGAGTTCATGCACTGGGAAACATAGCAGTTTTTGATACAAATAGCACAATTCCGCCGGGGCGTTTCGCATGTGCAGTCAATCAGAAGCTTCCGGAAGACATTGTCGTGATCCACTCCGAAGAAGTACCACAGGGATGGCATCCAAGATACCAGGACTGCACGAAGTATTATGAATACCACATTTTAAACAGTCCGATACCAAATCCTCTTTGCCGACTGACCACAAGCCACGTCTCCTTCCCACTGGATGAAGAGAAGATGCAGGCAGCCGCAAATTATCTGACCGGCACCCATGACTTCAAGAGCTTTTGCAACATCCGGACAAACACAGACGACACGATCCGCACGATTTACAGCCTTGACGTCATTCGGGACGGAGAGGAAATCAAGATCCGCGTCAGTGGAAACGGCTTCCTATACAACATGGTACGTATCATCGCCGGTACACTCATCCGGGTTGGCCGTGGCTTCTATCAGCCGGAACAGATCAAAGAGATCCTTGACGCAAAAGAACGTACCGAGGCCGGAGTGACAGCACCACCTCAAGGACTCACGTTGGTTGGTATCGAATATTCGGGTCATGTAGAAAGGGGACAAAGCATTTTGCGTCGGAATACGTCTCTGGAAAGGGAAAAGAATGGAAAGAATCTATTTTGATAATGGGAGTACGGCGTTTCCGAAAGCACCTGGAGTGGGGGACGCTATGGCTCATCTGTTATATGAGGGTGCTTTTAATATCAATCGTGGTGGCTACGAGGGGGCATACGAGGTGGCAGAACGTGTACTGGACACCAGAGATCTGCTTGCAAAATTATTTCATGCGGAAAGTTCCAGACAAGTGATTTTTACACCGGGCGTGACATGGTCGTTAAATATGTTATTGCAAGGACTTCTTTGCCCCGGAGATCATGTAGTAGTCTCCGGACTGGAGCACAACGGAGTGATGCGTCCCCTTTTTCATCTTTGTGAAACAGGTGGGATTTCCTACGCTGTTGCAAGGACGTCTGTGACAGGCGAGGTGACGGCAAAGGCCGTGGAGGAGCAGATCCGCCCGTCCACCAAGCTGGTGCTGGTGCTTCATGCGTCCAATGTGTGCGGGACCATTCTTCCGATTGAAGAGATCGGTGCGGTGTGCCGGAAACATGGCGTCTTTTTTGCGGTGGATACCGCCCAGAGCGCGGGGACGATTCCGATCGATATGCAGACGTGCGGGATTGATTTTCTTGCATTCACCGGTCACAAGGGTCTGAAAGGGCCGCAGGGGATCGGGGGATTCTTGATTTCGCCCAAGCTGAATGCCAGTGTCCGTCCGGTGATCATGGGCGGTACCGGGAGTTATTCGGATCTGCTTTCTCAGCCGGAAGAGCTGCCGGACAAGTACGAGAGCGGCACGATCAATCTTCCAGGCATTATCGGACTTCATACGGCTCTTTCCTATCTGGAAGAGACAGGCATCGACGCCATCCGACAAAAGAAGGATGCGCTCACACGCCAGTTTCTTGCGGGGGTGGATGGACTGGACGGCGTTCGGATTATCGGGGAGCGGACAATGGAAAACCGGACGGCGGTCGTATCTGTGGATTTTCCGGACCAGGACAATGCGCTGGCAGCATTTCGATTAGAGCAGGAGTTTGGGATTATGACACGGGTGGGACTGCATTGTGCGCCGTTGGCGCACCAGAGTCTTGGGACATTCCCAAAAGGCACCGTGCGGTTTTCCTTTAGTGAAGTGAATACAGAAGCAGAAATCGAAATTGGGATAGCGGCGGTAAAGGAAATCGCAAAAAAGGATTGTTGAATAGATCGTATCTATAAATGAGCGCGTATATGCGAAAAAACGATGATGGAATCTACTCGTCAAAATGGAAGAGCCTCAGGAAATATGTTACCCTTATAAATAAGGAATATGATGAAAGACAGGGCCAGGATATCAGGCAGCCGTGTCTTTCTTTCGTGACAAAGGAGGAAAAAAGAAATGGCAGATTATCACAAAATGTGGGAAGAGCTTGGGATGGATGTAGAGACACATGACCAGCTCTGTGAAGTGCTTCCGCAGGCGTTTGGCGATGTATACCTTTCTCAGGAGAACAGACCGGAGGGCATGGATTACTATAATTTTGTTGTAGCGGAAATTCATGGAGTCCGTCCGGCAGAGTTGATAGAGCATCAAAAAAAAGGTGGAAAGGTTTTTGGAACTTTCTGTGTGTATGTTCCGGATGAAGTTGTATTTGCGGCGGATGCTATCGCAACGGGACTTTGCGGCGGTTCTCAATTCTGGGTTCCAGGTGGTGAGAAAGTACTTCCAACCAATACCTGCCCGTTGATCAAGGCGTCTGTTGGGGCGAGACTTGACCGGACCTGTCCGTTTTTCCGGATTGCGGATATGTATGTCGGAGAGACAACCTGTGACGGTAAGAAGAAAGCATGGGAGATCCTGGCGGAGGATGTGCCGGTTCATGTCATGGATCTTCCACAGATGAAGCGGAAAAAGGACGTCAAAGCATGGGCGGATGAGATCCGTACTTTCCGGAAAGTTGTGGAAGAGATGACAGGAAATCAGGTGACTGCTGAGTCCCTGCACAGTGCGATTGTCCTCATCAACAACAAGAGACGCGCTCTTTCCAGACTTTATGATTTAAGAAAGAATGAAAAGCTTCCGATCAGTGGAAAGGACGTGCTTCTGATTTCTCAGATCGCATTTTATGATGATCCTGCACGATTTACTGAGATGACGAATAAGCTCTGCGATGAGCTTGAGCAGAGAGTGAAAGACGGGGTCAGCGTTTTCCCGGCGGGAACAAAGAGAATTATGCTGACCGGTACGCCGCTTGCCATTCCGAACTGGAAACTACATAACCTGGTGGAGACCAGCGGCGGTGCGGTAGTCTGCGAAGAAATGTGTACCGGAACGAGATATTTCGAGCGTCTTGTAGACGAGGCGGAGGGAACCGTGGACGAGCAGATCGATCACCTGGCTGAACGCTACATGGGAATCAACTGTGCATGTTTTACGCCGAATTCTGCCCGGATTGACGACATTCTCAGATTGGCAAAGGAATATAAGGTGGACGGAGTGATCGACGTCAATCTGAAGTTCTGCAGCCTTTACGATACCGAGGGATACCATGTAGAGCGGGCGCTGAAAGAGGCCGGGATTCCGGTGCTCGGCATTGAGACGGACTACACGGACAGTGACGCTCAGCAGCTTCGGACTAGAATCAGTGCGTTTATTGAGATGTTAAACAGTTAAGGGAAGTTGGTGGCGGCATGATTTCGTATTATGTGCTTTTCCCGAACCACGACAATGGGATGCGGCTTTATCGGGAAATGAAAGAACGCAGGCTTCCATGCACAATTGCCCCGACGCCGCGTGAGGCAAGCAAATGCTGCGGTATTTCCCTTCTGGTACAGAAGGAAGATCTGGAGGCGGTCCGCATGATTGTAGCGGCAAAACAGATCGAGATTCTCCGGATTGCGGAAATCAGAAGAGATATAAATCCGAACCGTGATCGGTATTGTTAAATAATAGGAGGATTCGGCTACAGAGTTTCGGTTCGCGGATAGATGATTCGTTATAAAATAAGGTGGGGACGCACACATTGCGTCCCCAAATCATGGCGGAGGAAAGGAACATGAATTACGTAGGAATTGATATTGGATCTACGGCATCCAAGGTGGTTGTAAGAGGAGATGCCAATGCACATTTTGTCCTGCCGACGGGATGGAGCAGTAAAGAGACAACGAAGAAAATCAGGGAACAGTTAAAACAACTGGGGGCAGACGTGGAGCAGGATGACACAAGAGTCGTGGCCACCGGATACGGCCGTGTAGCCGTAGATTTTGCGGATTATGTCATCACGGAAATCACCTGTCACGCAAGAGGCGGCCGGGAGCTGGCAAAGGGTGACTGTGCGGTGATCGACGTGGGAGGACAGGATACAAAAGTGATCCTCGTGGAACGGGGTATGGTTGTGGACTTCCTGATGAATGATAAATGTTCCGCCGGAACCGGGAAATTCCTGGAGATTATGGCAAACCGTCTGGGCGTTACCATCGACGAACTCTTTGAGATGGCGGCTGCAGGAACGGTGCTTCCGATTAGCTCTCTTTGTACGGTCTTTGCAGAGTCTGAAGTGATTAACTATATCGGAGAAGGACAGAAGAGAGAAAATATTGCGGCGGGCGTTGTGGATTCTGTCGCTGCCAAGGTAGCGCAGCTCGCACAGAGAAAGGAGCTCCCGGATCACATTATTCTGACCGGAGGACTCAGCCACAGCGACTATTTCACCCAAATACTCAGTAAGAAAATCGGAAAACACGTGGAAATGACTGAGAATGGACGTTACGCAGGAGCACTCGGCGCATCTTTCCTCGCAGAAGAAAAAAAGAAAAGATAATAATCGCGCACTTGACGGATTCCCGCCCAAACAGGTATGATAACAGAAGAAGATTGGGAGGGAATGACATGAAAATATCAACGAAAGGCAGATATGCGCTCAGGCTGATGCTGGATCTGGCTCTGCATGACCAGGGAAGACCGGTTCGCTTAAAGGATGTGGCCGCGCGCCAGGAGATTTCCGTTAAATATCTGGAAAGCATCGCCTCCATTCTTGCCAAAGCAGGCTATGTCCGAAGTCTGCGGGGAGCACAGGGCGGCTATCTTCTGAAATATCGCGCAGACCAGTATAAGGTAGGCGACATTCTGAGACTGACAGAAGGGAGTATGGTTCCGGTGGACTGCCTGGAGACAGAGGAAAATCATTGTCCACGGTCCGGATCGTGTACCACACTCAGGCTGTGGAAGGAGCTTGATACTGCGGTTAGAAGTGTGATTGACCATTATACACTCGCTGATCTCGTTACATGGGAAAAGCAAAAAGGAAACGAATACATTATCTAAACGAGGATTCCATGAGAAACCGGGATCTATAAAGCCCGGATTCTCATGGAATCCTTTTTGCATCTTACGCAAGGAAATATTCGCTTATCGCTAAATAGTAATATCAAGAAATCCCTTGACAAAGCGCTTTGTTTTTCATATAATTCCTATAAAGAAAATAGGAAATGAGTGAATTAAGGCCATATATCGGTACATGGCCCGATAAAAAAGGAGGATTTTGTATGAGAATTTTTGACAGTGTATTGGAGCTGGTTGGTAATACGCCGCTTCTTGAGGCGGGGAATCTGGAGAGGGGATTTGGCCTGGAAGTGCGGATTTTGTTGAAACTTGAGTATCTCAATCCGGCAGGGAGTGTGAAAGACCGGATTGCGAAAGCGATGATTCTGGATGCCAGGGAGCGTGGCCTTTTACAGGAAGGGGCGGTATTGATTGAGCCCACTTCGGGCAATACAGGTATCGGGCTTGCTTCGATGGCGGCGGCGCTTGGATACCGGCTGATCCTGACGATGCCGGAGACGATGAGTGTGGAGCGCAGAAATATTCTGAAGGCGTATGGAGCGGAGATCGTTCTGACTGACGGAGCGCTTGGGATGACCGGGGCCATTGATAAGGCAAAGGAGCTGGCGCAGGAGATTCCAAACAGTTTTATTCCCGGTCAGTTTGAAAATCCGGTCAATCCGAGGACTCATTTTGAGACTACAGGACCAGAGATCTGGAGGGATACAGACGGAATGATAGATCTGTTTGTAGCGGGCGTCGGTACAGGCGGGACGATTACTGGAGTGGGCCGCTTCCTGAAAGAGAAGAACCCGAAGATTCAGGTTGTGGCGGTAGAACCGTCGGATTCGCCGGTACTTTCTGGAGGGAAGGCAGGTCCACATAAGCTTCAGGGAATTGGTGCGGGATTTGTGCCGGAGGTGCTGGATACGGAATGCTACGATGAGATCCTGACGATTGGATCCGAGGAGGCTTACTTCAGTGCAAAAGAGCTTGCGAAAAAAGAAGGAATTTTGGTAGGAATTTCTGCTGGGGCGGCCCTTGCGGCAGCAGTAAAGCTTGCAAAAAGACCGGAAAATAGAGGAAAGACCATGGTTGTCTTTTTACCGGATTCGGGTGACCGTTATTATTCAACACCGTTATTTACTGAGTAAATAAACACTGCATGGCAAGTAGTGACGGCCCTGATAATGGAAGTTGATGATGGAAATAAAATTATGAAACCCAAGCAGCACAAGGTATGACAGGAAAGGAAAACAGAGTATGGAAAAAACACAGACACGAGACGAGAGAAACTTAAGATTTGAAACATTACAGCTTCATGTGGGACAGGAGCAGGCAGACCCGGCAACAGACGCACGGGCGGTTCCGATTTACCAGACGTCCTCGTATGTATTTCACGACTGCCAGGACGCACAAGACAGGTTCGGTCTTAAGGCAGCAGGCAACATTTACGGGCGTCTGACAAACCCGACCCAGGCTGTCTTTGAGCAGAGGATCGCGGCTCTGGAGAAAGGAACGGCAGCTTTGGCGGTAGCCTCCGGCGCAGCGGCGATCTGTTATACGTTCCAGGGACTTGCCGGCCAGGGAGACCACATTGTGGCGGCAAACAATATTTACGGCGGGACCTACAATCTGTTGGCTCACACTCTGCCGGAATATGGGATTACGACGACCTTTATTGATCCTGCCAGACCGGGGGCTTACGAGGAGGCAATTCAGGAAAATACGAAGGCAGTATTTATTGAGACACTTGGAAATCCCAATTCCGATATCACTGATATTGAGGCGGCGGCCAGGTCAGCTCACGCCCATGGGATTCCGCTTGTCATTGACAATACTTTTGCAACTCCGTATCTGATCCGGCCGATTGAGCACGGAGCGGACATTGTTGTCCACTCGGCGACAAAATTTATCGGGGGACATGGGACAACCATGGGCGGCATTATTGTGGAAGGCGGCTCCTTTGACTGGGCGGCATCCGGCAGATTCCCGTCCCTTACCGAGCCTAACGCAAGCTACCATGGCGTCGTATTTTCAGAGGCGGCGCCGGGAGCGGCATTTGTGACAAAATTAAGAGCTATTACGCTTCGGGATATGGGAGCAACGCTCTCCCCGTTTCATGCCTTTTTGCTTTTGCAGGGACTGGAGACCCTTTCCCTCCGGGTGGAGCGCCATGTAGAAAATGCGCTGAAGGTGGTGCATTACCTTCACAATCATCCGCAGGTAGCCTGCGTACATCATCCTTCGATATCCGAGGACGCAGGGCAAAAGCGTCTCTATGATTCCTACTTTCCGAAAGGAGGGGCTTCCATCTTTACGTTTGAGATTCAAGGCGGAGCCGAGGAGGCGAAAACGTTTATTGATTCGCTGGAGATCTTTTCCCTCCTGGCCAATGTGGCGGATGTAAAATCCCTGGCGATTCATCCGGCCTCAACGACCCATGCCCAACTTACTCAAAAAGAGCAGGAGGAGCAGGGCATCCGTCCAAATACGATTCGGCTTTCCATTGGAACCGAGCACATTGATGATATCCTGGAAGACCTGGATACTGCTTTTCGCCGCGTTGCACAGCAAGTAAAAAGCAATGTATAAAACAGCACATATACAGAACCGGAAGTTTTTGGCCTGTCTCTGGCCGGAGATTTCCGGTTTTTTGTGTTACAGAAAAAAGGGTTGTCTTAATTGTGTCCGAAAGCCACTTCAAGCAGTAAACGCTTTGTGTAATAATGGAAAAGACAGAACCAGGAAGTGCTGTGTTTTGCCGGACACGATCACCCATCAGCCGGAAAAGACCTGAAAGCTCAGTGACAGAATGAAAAAGTACCGGGATAATGGAAACCAGAGCAGATAACAGCACGCAATACAGGGAAGGAGGGCAGATATAAGGTCAGTCCTGAGCGAGCAAAAGCCGATTCAGACAGGAGAGAAATACGATCGGAACTATCGCAAAAGAGAAAGGAAAAGGACATGGCAAGAAAAGGAGAAAATATTTACAGAAGGAAAGACGGACGCTGGGAAGGCAGATACATTGCGGACAGAGCCAAGGACGGCAGGGCCAGATACCGCTCGGTATACGCAAAATCTTACTCCCAAGTCAAACAGAAATTGCAGGAAGCAAAAGAAATGGTACAAAAAGAACACAGAATCCAGAATCTGCCTGAGGCGGAAAAACCATTTTCCGAATTCCTCTACAGGTGGCTCGATTACATACGACCGCGAATTAAAGAATCTTCCTATGTTAAATATGTCAATCTTATTGAACTGCATATCGATCAGGAGATCGGGGCAGTGCCACTAGGAAGGCTCAATACGGAGATGATTGACGAGTTTATCAACACAATGTTGACGGGAAAAGAGGGAATGGAACCTCTGGCTGCCAAAACCGTGACTGATATTCTGGGCGTCGTCCGAAACGTGATCCGCTACATCAATACCCGCTATCAAAGACTGGACTGCGACCTTTCCCAAATCACGATTAAAAAGGAAGAATCCCGGATGCGGATTTTAAGCCGGGAAGAAGAGGAGCAGCTTATCCGTTATCTGATGGAATATCCCTCCCCGATGAACTGCGGCATTTTTCTCACTCTCTTTACAGGACTTCGTATCGGAGAACTCTGCGCCTTGACCTGGGGGGATATCCATCTCCGGGAAAAAGAAGTCTATATCCAAAAAACTATGCAGCGGATTCAAAACAAACAGCCGACAAGTACAAGACCATCCCAAAAGCGGATGCAGGATCAGGAAAAAGAAAAACGGACCCGGATTATTATCACTCCGCCAAAAAGCAGGAAATCTATCCGCCACATTCCTATTCCAGACGGCGTCGCCCAGATTCTGGAGGGGTATCAGCGCTATGGAAATGAATATTTGTTGACGGGAAAAACAAACAGCTTTGTGGAACCCCGAACCTTACAGTACCATTTCAAAAAGATTTTACAGAAATCGCGTATTCAGGAGGCAAATTATCATGCTCTGCGTCATACATTTGCGACCAGGTGCATTGAACTGGGGTTTGACATCAAAAGCCTCAGCGAGATCTTAGGGCACGCAAGCGTTAATATCACCCTGAACCGGTACGTCCACCCATCCATGGAAATGAAACGGGATAACATGGAAAAGCTCTCCGAGCTGATCGCCGGATAATGGTCGCTTGGCATTTGATAAAGGAGAGAACAGGAAACAAACAGTGAATGGAAAGAAAATCGCAGAGTGTAATACTCTCGGAAATAGGAAAACCAGGAAAGAAATGATCGGGATACAGGCTTGTTTTTTGAGGAACTCAGAGATGACAAGAATCCTGACGCAGATAAGATTCAGAAAAGACAGGTCAGACCAATCTCGATAAGAAGTAGCAGAAACGATGTTGATCGACATAAATCGACCAAAGATCTGACGTAAAATACCGGGCTTTCAAGGGTAAAACGGGGATCTTATTTCGGAAATTTCGAAAAACTTTGTCCACAATTCTGTCCTCATCCCGAAATCCCGGCTTTTACAATATGTTCCACCATAATAGAATTGCATTTTTGTTTTGTTGTGTTATAATTAGGGAGGTGAAAACTGACAGTTGGTTTTCACTGTTTCTGATACAAAAATAACGGGATCGCAGAGTATTACACTCTGCGAAATTGCAGTAGGTGGTGGACGTCATCTGGTACGCAGTAAGATGTAAAGCAGGAATGGAACAACAGACAGCAGAAGAATGGAATCAAAGACATGACGGGAAGGCCTGCAGGGCCTTTATCATTACCTATGAGAAGATGAAACGATATGAAGGAAGCTGGCATCTGATCTGCGAGCCTCTTCTGTCAGGATATTTCTTTCTGAAAACAGAAGAGTCGAAAGTACTGGAGGAGGCGCAGGATTCCATCCCGATTGATTCTGGTGAAGAACGGTTTCTAAAGGAGTTGGGTGGAAGAGACCATCACGTACCCATGTCACGGGGATATATCAGAGAAGGGAAAACCTGCGTGACCGAAGGGCCGCTTTGTGGGCATGAAAGTCAGATCCAAAAAATCGACAGACATAAACGTCTGGCGCATCTGGACTGCCGGATGGATCAGTATCAGAGAAAAGGACTCTGGGCTGGCCTTGAAATTGTATCAAAGAGCTAAAATAGTATTTCCAAACAGGAAGTGCGGACAGGACAAGAAGTTCCAGAAACATCTGTGGTAAGAAGCCATGGCTGTGGAAGAGAACGGACAAAGAGAAAATTTGAAGTCTGGGGTGAAAGACTTAAAAAATCTTTCACTGTAGATATGGCGAAGCTATGTCAAATTTGGACATACTTCCCAGGAGAGGAGAAGTCATGTGGTATGTCATACAGACGACGACTGGAAGAGAAGAAGAACTAACAGACGTACTAAAATCCATGCTGCCACAGACGATATGCGAAAAAAGCTTTTTCATCCGGCGGGAGACCTGCTGGAGGCTAAAAGGAAAACATAAGATTCAACAGGAAGTGCTGTTTCCGGGATATGTGTTCGTGCAGACACAGGCTCCGGAAACTTTATTTTATCAACTAAAAAAAGTACCGAAGCTTTCCAAACTTTTAAGTGATGGAGAAGAAGAATTTCTTCCGGTTCGTGAAGATGAACAGGAATTTCTGGAAAGCCTGATCACAGTCGAGGAGAAAGATGGAAAAGAAGTTTATCTTGTCAAACGATCAGAAATTCAAGTCGATGAAGAAGGAAATATCGTCTGGGCCGGAACGCCGCTCTCCCGTTATATCGGCAATGTGGTGAGAAAGAGGATACGGAAGAGGTACGTAGTCATAGAAAAAGAGCTGTTTGGGAAGAAGCGAACCGTTCTTCTGAGTGTTCGGCTAAAAGGGGAAGAATAAGGGATCTGCAGAAAGCAATATCGGACCTATTATATATAGAAGAAACACAATAGGAAAAAGCAGAAACAGGAGAAAGAGTATAGAGAAGAGGAGGATTTTCGGAAACGGAGATCCTTATTTTTGTAGAAAAAGTGAGGAGTGGGGAAAGAATGACGAAGTGTATAGAACCATTTAAAACAAAAATATGGCTTTCCAGCCCGACAATGCACGGGCCGGAACTGGAGTATGTCAAAGAAGCATACGAAACGAACTGGATGTCTACCGTTGGGAAAAATATCAATGAAACGGAGCGCCTTGCCTGCGAGAAGATCGGGTGCAATTATGCGGTGGCACTTTCTGCCGGGACTGCGGCGCTTCATATGGCGGTCAAACTGGCAGGAGTAAAACCGGGAGACCGGGTATTCTGTTCGGATATGACCTTTGATGCCACAGTCAATCCGGTGGTCTATGAAGGAGGCGTGCCGGTTTTTATCGACACTGAATACGACACCTGGAACATGGACCCGGCAGCACTGGAGAAAGCATTTGAGCTGTATCCGGAAGTCAAAGTATTCGTAGTGGCACATCTTTACGGCACACCGGGAAAAATCGATGAAATCCGGGAAATCTGCGACCGCCATGGAGCAACGATCATCGAGGATGCGGCAGAGTCCCTAGGGGCGACCTATAAAGGTGTGCAGACAGGAACCTTTGGAACTTACAATTGCATTTCCTTTAATGGAAACAAGATTATCACCGGATCTTCCGGGGGTATGCTTCTGACGGATGATGAGGAAGCAGCTAATAAAGTTCGGAAGTGGTCCACACAGTCCAGAGAAAATGCTCCTTGGTATCAGCATGAAGAGCTTGGCTACAATTACCGGATGAGCAACGTCATTGCAGGTGTGGTGCGGGGACAGTTCCCGTATCTGGAAGAGCATATCGCCCAGAAAAAAGCGATTTACGAGCGGTACAAAGAAGGATTCAAAGATCTTCCGGTCAGCATGAATCCATACGATGAGAAGAACAGCGAGCCGAACTTCTGGTTGAGTTGTGTGCTGATTGAGCCGGAAGCCATGTGTAAGCAGGTAAGAGGAGAGCAGGAATCCCTTTATATCAGCGAGCCAGGAAAGAGCTGTCCGACCGAGATCTTGGAGACACTGGCATCTTATAACGCAGAAGGGCGCCCGATCTGGAAACCGATGCATATGCAACCCATCTACCGGATGCATGGATTTGTCACAAGAGAAGGAAACGGACGGGCAAAGACCAATGCCTATATTGCTGGAGGAGCCGCAGGACAGGACGGAAGACCGCTGGATGTGGGAATGGATATCTTCCAAAGGGGGCTGTGCCTGCCAAGTGATAATAAAATGACGGTGGAAGAGCAGGAGATTGTGATTGAGATTGTGAAGGGATGTTTTGAGTAGAGTATGAGAAACAAACAGAACATGATGTTGGTTGTCCTGATGACTACGGTAGGAACTGCCCTATTTTATGCCGTTAGAAAAAGAAAAGTGCAAAATAAAATAATAAAAAAAACAGGTATAAAAGAGAAACAGGATTTAAAGAGAACATCGGTTCATCAACAAGGAATATACGAAAAATATATTAAACGGCCACAAGATTTTTGTTGTGCTTTGGTTGCACTTCTTGTATTGTCACCAGTGATGATTGTTACTGCTTTTCTGGTACGGGTCAAATTGGGAAGCCCTGTAATTTTTCAGCAGAAGAGACCAGGTATGAATGGCAAAGTATTTACTTTATATAAATTTCGAACTATGACAGATCAAAAAGATAAAGTAGGTAACCTGTTGCCCGATGCAGTACGCTTAACAAGATTTGGAAAAAAACTCAGATCTACAAGTCTGGATGAATTACCGGAACTAGTTAATATTTTGAAGGGGGATATGTCCGTGGTAGGTCCAAGACCTCTGTTGGTCGGATATCTCACTTTATACAATGAACACCAGGCAAGAAGACACGAAGTAAGACCGGGATTTACAGGCTATGCACAAGTAAACGGACGTAATTCAATCTCCTGGGAAGAAAAGTTTGATTTGGATGTAGAATATGTGGATCATATCACATGCTTAGGGGATTGGAAAATCATTTTACAGACAGTAAAAACTGTGCTCAAAAAGGAAGGGATCAGTTCAGATACTTCTGAGACAATGGAAGAATTTAGAGGAAATGGAGAAGAACAATGAAAACACCATTTTTTTTGATAGAAGAAAATAAATTGAACGATAATATTGATGATTTTCAATCTGCCTTAAAAAATTTTTGGCCTAATTCTCAATTAGCCTATTCGGTAAAGACAAACTCTCTTCCATGGCTTTTAAAATATTTAAAAAATAGAAATGTGTTTGCTGAAGTGGTGTCAGATGAAGAGTTTGATTTAGCAAAATTGTGTGGATATTCAACAGATTCTATTATTTATAATGGACCAATTAAAGGGGAGACTCATTTTAAAACAGCAATCGAAGGAAATACGATTATAAATTTGGATTCTAAAAATGATTTAAAATTTTTAGAAAAATATAAATGTGACAATCCGTGTATCGGTATTCGTGTCAACGTGTTACCTGAAATATTTCAAGAGGAAGATATTGGATATGAAGAAGATGGTTTCCGATTTGGCTTCGCAGATGAAACAGGAGATTTCCAAAAGGTCTTAGAACAGGTTTATGAGCATTGCCCGCAGGTAAAATTGGGTCTTCATTTACATTGTAACAGTATAACAAGGAGTACTACTGTGTATCAGACAATTGCTGAATACACAGCCGGACTGATAAAAAAATATAAACTTAATTTGGATTTTATTGATATTGGTGGAGGATTTTTTGGAGGAGTGGAAGGGAAGCCAAAACCGATTGATTATATTCAAGCAATTAAAGAAAAATTAGACGGTATTATTGACATCAATAGAACAAAGCTGATTGTAGAGCCAGGATCTGCAATTATTGGATCGGTGGTGGATTTATATACTTCTATTGTAGATGTCAAGGATACAAAACATGCAAGAATTGTTACAACAGATGGAAGTCGTATTCACATAGATCCACTGTGGAAGAAAAGAAAATATTTATATTCACTTAACTTGGATAAAGAAAGAAGCGATATTTCTAAACAAATAATTTGTGGATATACCTGTATGGATCATGATCGAATAATGGTTTTAGAAAATGAAAAAGAATTGGTCCCAGGTGATGAGATCATTTATCATCGTGTCGGAGCTTATTCTATGACATTTGGTGGGATGTTTATTCGATATTTACCAGATGTTTATGTTAGACAAAATGGAAAAGTTGATAAAGTTCGAGGAGAAATTTCAACGGAACATTATTTTGAAATCCAGTCATTTACTGAAAAGGAGAATAAGGATTATGAATAAAGAAACTGAATTTGTGTAAGACGCGATAGGTAATTTAGAAGCTTACTTAACATTAGTATTAAAGGAAGTTGGATATGCAGTCGTAGCTTCTGGAAAGAAAAAGTCCGACAATGGTTTTTTCAAAGATAGAGAAACAGAGTATATACTGATATATCGAATACGTAAATAGAAAATAGAAGAACTAGGAGAAAAGAAATGAAGATTTTATTTTGCAGTGCAGGAAGAAGATGCCAACTCTTACAGGATTTTAGACAGAGTATGGGAAATAATGGGGAAATTATTGCCACAGATATGAGTAATACAGCGCCTGCAATTTATGTGGCAGATAAATTTTATATTGTTCCAGAAATTACGAATCAAAAATACATATCCACCATTTTTGAAATTTGTAAAAAAGAAAACATTAACGTTATTACAACTTTAATTGATCCTGAAATTAAAATTTTGGCTAAGTATAGAAAAAAATTTCAAGAATTAGGAGTGGAAGTGTTAGCTCCATTTATCGAAACAGCTGAAATTTGTTTTGATAAGTTTGAGATGTTTAAGTACTTAAAAGAAAATGGGATTAATACGGTAATGACATATGGTGATATAGAATCGTTTAAAAAAGAGTTAGAAGAACATAAGATATCATTTCCTGTCTTTGTAAAACCAAGAGAAGGGAGTGGTTCGGTAGGAGCTAGAAAAATTACTAATTTATCTAATTTGAGTGAAGCAATGTCAAAAGATCCAAGTTTGATTATTCAAGAGTATATGGGAGATAGTATTGATTTGGATGCTGATATTTACATTGATACAATTTCACATGAACCAGTTGCTCTTTTTAGCAAAAAGAAATTAGAAACAAAAATAGGTGGGGCAAATAAAACAATTTCTTTTAAGGATGATAAACTAGTTGAGTTTGTCAAAAAAGCTCTAAAAGTTTTTAAATTTAATGGACCGATCGATATGGATTTATGGTATCGTAATGGAGAATACTTTTTATCGGAAATAAATCCAAGATTTGGTGGCGCTTATTTGCATGCATATGGAGCAGGGGTTGATTTTGTTCGATTAATTGAAAATAACATAAAGGGAATAGAGAATCAGCCATGTTTTAATGATTACGATGATAATATTGCTATGCTAATGTATGATGGGGCAGTTATACAGAAATTGGGAGAGTAAGACTATATCAGCATGGTATGAATGGGAGGATCAGCAATGCACATACTTATAGTAGCTAATGATGCAGAGGGATTAGAAAAATTTAGAGGAATGCTAATAGAGCAATTAAGTAAAAAAAGGCATATAGTGTCTGTAATTCTTCCTAGAAGCGATGCAGAAATACAGATTGAGGCAGAAAAGAAATTAAAAGCAATGAAGTGTCATATATATCATGTTGCTTTGGAAAGAAGGTCTATGAATCCAATAAAGGATTTAAAGTTATTTATTTCATATAGAAAATGTTTGAACAAATTGTGCCCTGAAATGGTAGTGACCTACACTATTAAACCTAATATTTATATGGGAGTTTTATGTGAAATATTGAGAATTCCTTATGTGACAAACATTACTGGATTAGGTAGCACTTTTCAGAAAGACGGTTTTGTACAAAGCCTTACGACTTTATTATATAAGATAGCCTTAGTTAATGCTAAGGTTATTTTTTTTGAAAATAGAGAAAACATGGAAATAATGATAGAGAAAGGTATAGCGAAAAAGAAGAATGCTTGTCTTTTGAATGGAGCTGGCGTGGACATTAATAAGTTTTCTTATCTTGAATATCCAAAAGATGATACGGAGATAGAATTTTTGTTCATAGGTCGAATAATGAAAGAAAAAGGGATCGATGAATTATTTTATGCTATGGAAAAATTAGTAACTCAAGGAGAAAAATGCAGACTAACCGTTTTAGGTACACTGGAAGAGGATTATTTAGAAAAAATAAAAAAAAATGAAAAGCAAGGATGGCTTACTTATTATGGTTCGCAAAAAGATGTACGGCCATATATAAAGAAAAGTCATTGCTTTGTACTGCCATCATGGCATGAGGGGATGGCAAACACAAATTTAGAAAATGCGGCTTCAGGACGACCAATTATTACATCTAATATTCATGGATGTATGGAGGCGGTGGAAGATGGAAAGAGTGGATTTTTAGTAGAAAAGAAAAATAAGAATTCCTTGTATTATGCGATGAAAAGGTTTATTGAATTACCTTATCAGGAAAAAAAAGAAATGGGAGTCAACGGAAGAAAATATATGGTGCAAAATTTTGATAAACGGTATGTAGTAAAAGAGACTATGAAGCATTTATTATATGAGAAATAATAGATCAATAAAGGATTATTTTTATCAGAAAGGAAAAAGGAGTTGGATTATAGATTCTGTATTAAAAGGATTGGTGATCCTTATGGGAGATTATGGAGTTGAAATTTAGCATAGTAGTTCCAATTTATAATGTTGAACGATATCTTAAGCAATGTGTAAACAGTATATTAGAACAGAGTTATAAAAATTTTGAAATCATTCTTGTAGACGATGGTTCACAGGATAATTGTCCATATATTTGTGATGAATATGCTGAACAAGATGAAAGAATTAAGGTTATACATAAAACAAATGGTGGATTGTCAGATGCCAGAAATTCAGGAATTGGTGAGGCATCAGGAGACTATATTTTGTTTATCGATTCTGATGATTTGATAGAAAAAAATTCTTTGAATGATATAGCATGTACGATCAAAGGCAATAATTTCCCAGATGTTGTATTTTTAGAAGCTATCAAATTTTACCAAGATGGACGAACTGAGCCTATGGGAGATGGATATAATCATCAAATGATTGATGGAAGAAATTATGTAGAGGTTTTAAGATTTATTGAAACTATGCCTAAATTTCCAGGGAGTGCATGTACCAAAGCTGTCAAAAAAGAAATAATAAATAATAAACTAGAATTTCAGGTTGGAATTTTGTCCGAAGATAATGAATGGAGTATTAGATTATTTGGAATTGCTAGGTCTTTTGCGTATTGTGACAAGCCATATTATTTATACAGACAACAAAGAGAAGGATCTATAACTCATATGGTAAGTGAAAAAACAGTCAAATCACTTATTGAAATAATTGAAAAGCATTCTTATAAAAAAGTGGAGACAGATTATGAATATTTTTGCAATGTTGTATGCTCTTATATTTTGATGATTTTGATTTATAACATAAGTCAAACGAATAAAAAAGGAAAAATCTATAAAAAAACAAAAGATCTGTTATGGATATTTAAGTATGCTTCTTCAAAGAAGACAAAACTTACAGCTATTGCTACAAGAATAGTTGGAATAAGGTTAACTAGTAAATTATTACAAAATTATCAAAGGATGATTAGATGAAAATAAAGATTATCACATTGCATCGTGTATACAACTACGGATCAGTATTACAAGCATATGCAACCCAAAAACTGATAGAAAAATATACTGGTGCGGATACAGAAATAATTGATTATTATTCTTCCTTTAGAACACCTAAAGCATTAATAATGTCGAATGGTGGCTATAATGGGGTGTTAAAAATAGCTACATATAGAATTTTCCATTTGTTTTCAATCTTATTGAAAATAAAGACATTTGGAGGATTTTTGAATACAAAATGTAAATTGACAAGAAAATATATTACATTCGATGATTTACTTTCCAGTCCTCCGATTGCAGATGTATATGTGACAGGAAGTGACCAAGTTTGGAATAGTATCTATAATAGAGGTATTGACAAAGCCTTTTATCTTCAATTTGCACCATTAATATCAAAAAAGGTTTCTTTTGTATCTAGTTTTGGGATGGCCGAGATTCCAGAGAATGAAAAAGATGAAACAAAAAAATATTTGAATGAGTATAGTGCAATTTCTGTTAGAGAAGATGAGGCAGTTGAACTGATAAAAAATGAAGGACTAAAAACACCTACGTGGTTGATTGACCCTACATTACAATTGACAAAAAAAGATTGGCTAGCAATATCTTCTAAACGCTTGGTTAGGGAGCCTTATTTGATATTAATGCTTTTATATAACGAAGATGGAGGGGCAACAAAGTATGCTCGTAAAATCGCAGATGAAAAGGGATTGAAAGTTATCAAAATATCTTGGGAAATAAAAAAACCAGATTTAGTAGATAAATTATTCACACATAGAAGCCCAGAAGATTTTTTGTCATTATTTGGAAATGCAGATTTTGTGGTTACAAATTCATTTCACGGTACGGCATTTGCAATAAATCTTGAAAGGAATTTTATTGTAGTTCCAAGGAAAGAGTTTAATAGTAGAATTACAAGTCTATTAAAATTAACTAATCTTTCAGAACGACTTATAGATTCTGAAACAGAGGCCTTAACTGTTGCATCCAAAGTAATAGATTATCAAGCTGTTAATTCAATATTATATGATGAGAGAATTAAAGCAAAAAGATTTATAGAAGATAATATAAAATAGCGAGTAAAGAGGGGGAGAGTGATGATAGTAATAAATAATAAAGAAAAATGTTGTGGATGCGAAGCATGTGTCAATATTTGTCCAAAACAAGCTATAAGCATGGTTGAGGATGATAAGGGATTTTTATACCCAGAAATTGAGAATAGTCAATGTATCGATTGTGGTTTATGTAATAGAACTTGCCCACTGCAAAATGAATATATAAAAAAAAATAGTACTTATAGAGTTTACGCAATTATAAATAAAAATAAAGATGAATTGATGGCAAGTGCTTCTGGAGGAGCATTCTCTGCGCTTGCACACTGGGTTTTGGACAAAAAAGGAATAGTAATCGGATGCGCTTGGGATGAAAATATGATTCCAAGGCATATAAAAATAGATAGTATAGAAAATTTGAGGAAAATTCAAGGTTCAAAGTATGTTCAAAGTAGAATCGGAAAGATTTATAAAGAAATTCGTATTTATTTAAATGAGGGAAAATTAGTTTTATTTTCAGGAACTCCGTGTCAGTGTGATGGATTAAGATGTTATTTGCAAAAAGATTACTCAAATTTGGTGTGCGTTGAATTGATATGTCATGGAGTACCAAGCTTGTCTTTTTTTCGTGATTATTTAGATGTTTTAGAAAAAAAGATTAAAGGAAAAATTATCGATCTAAGGTTTAGAGATAAAAAACGTGGTTGGGGGGCATTATTGCATATAATTTATGTAGATAAAAAGGGTAAAAAAAGACATAAATATCTTTCGACGGAAGAATCATATTACTATACGTACTTCTGGGAGGGAAATCTTTATAGGGAATCTTGCTATCATTGTAAATATGCATCATTACCACGTAGAAGTGATCTTACAATTGGAGATTATTGGGGAGTTCAAAAAGCTCATCCTGGGATTGACGCAAAAAGAGGCGTTTCTGTTTTAATTGCCAGTACTGTAAAAGGACAGGCAATAGTAGAGAAATTAAACAATTATACTGACAATATTAACTCGTGTATTGAATCAGCAATAGTAGAAAATGGACAACTTATCAAACATAGTGTAGAAGGAGATATTTCTGAGTATATATGGAAACTGTACTTATCTCAGGGGCCAGAGATAGTATGGAAAGACTATATTAAAAGGAATCGCATGAGGATATTAAAAGGATATATAAAGAGAAAAACTCCTTTGGTAATTAAAGAGATAATGAGAGGAATTCTGATAAAATGAACATTAACATATGAGGGAAGCAAAATGAATGAACTAATTAATATAGTTATACCTGTATATAATAAAGAAAAGACAATTAGAAAATGCGTGGATAGTATCTTGGATCAGACTTACACAAATTATAGAGTAATCATCGTAGATGATGGATCTACAGATAAATCTGCGGAAATATGTGAGCAATATTGCGATAAGCGAATTAAAGTGATTCGACAGGAAAATTTAGGTGTTAGCGGTGCCAGGAATACAGCACTCAATTGTTTAGAGGGAGACAAACTAGTTTTTGTAGATGCAGACGATTTTGTTTCACCATCCTATTTGCAGAATTTATTAGATTATGCTCAATACGATTTGGTAGTGCAAGGATACAATATTTGTCTTGAAGACGGATTTGTTTGCGGAGTAATGTTGCCTGAAAGTAGAAAAGTTAAGCTAAATGAGTTTTCGAAAATTATATTTGATATGAAATATTATAGATTCTTGACTATGCCATGGAACAAACTTTTTGATATCAACTTAATCAAAAAGAATAGGATAAGTTTTCGGAATATAAATTTAGGAGAAGATGTTTGCTTTGTATTCGACTATATTCAAAATGCTAAAACTATTATTTTTACAAAGGATGCTAATTATAATTATGTTCAAACAAGTGGATCGTTGACTAGAAGAGATATACCAGATATTTGGGAAAGACAAAAAGATATAAATGATTATTGTAGGAAAAATTATTATTCTTTATATGAAAATACGTGGACAAGTATGTATATGAGAGCTGTAAAAAGAACACTTGGTGAAGCGGTAGCAGATAAATTTAGATTTAGAAGGCAAATAGTAAAAATAAGATCAGATTGTGATTGGAAAAAAGTAAAATGTATTAATATTAGCGGAATATCTAATAAAATAATATATATTATGATAAAAGCTAATTTGTGGATTATACTAAAACTCTTATTTAAACTCGTATAAAAAATGGAGAGTAGATATTATGTTAAGAAAGATCATAATAAAAGATATAAGAAGAAAAATATTCTGCGCTGCACTCATAATGCAGCCTTTATTAAGGTTGTATGGTTTACCGATAGGAGGAACTTTTGCAGATTATGCCATAATTTTAGTTGCAATATCTATTATTTTAAAACGTAATCAAGGAATTCTCAAATTAAATAGAAAAACAGAAGCATTAGAGTTAGTTCCGATTATGATTTGTGTTACGATAAATATTCTCTTTACGTGGAATAGATCTTTTAGCATAAGTAATCAGGCTGAATATTGGATTAGATATGTATTGTATTATTTTGTCCTTGTTTATGGAATAAAAGAATATTACTCAACAGAATATGGATATAACATATATAAGATTATGGCGGTTTTAAGTACAGTATTTTTAATAATTCAATCGATAGCATCATCGCTACTAGGATTATACATACCGGGACAATTTGGCCCTTTTGTTTTGACTGATACGATATCACAATATGAGAATTATGAACTGTATTCCAGTTATAATTTATTTAGACCGGATTCATTCTTTAGTGAACCATCACATTACGCAACATTTGTTTCTGGATTTGTACTCTTATGCAGCTTACAGGATATAAATAAAAAAAATATTTTGTTAATGTTGTTTTGCTCATTAGGTATTTTGATTTCAGGATCTACGACAGGGTTAGCAATAACAGTTTTTATATGGTTTGTTTGGATTATAAGAATACTAAAGCAAAAGAATAAAATCAAATACCTAATTCCGATATTATTATTGTCGATTATTGGGTTGAGTATCGTAGTAAGAACTAATTCTTTTCAAATTATGTTGATGCGTACATTTAAGACTCAGAATGCATTAAATAGTCGTTTTGACTGGCTTGAAACCTTTGACGTATTGAATACTCCTATGCAATGGATGTTCGGAATTGGAAACTCAAGTGAGGTTATTAAATTGACTGGATGGATTCCAGGGTGGACAATTGTATTGGTAAGTTATGGAATCTTGGGATTGCTTTCTTTTCTGATATCATATTTGTTGATGTTTATTTATTCTGATGAAAATGGGAAAATAATATTGTTATATATAATGATAATGGGGTTTGGAACAGAATTGGTAGCGGATATGTATGTGTTGGTTTTATTACCTTTTGTTATGAATAAAATTTCAGTTAAGCAGGAACATCATAAGAAAAATATTATTAGATTTAGAATAATGGGTCAAAGATATACTATGTAATACGAAAAGAAGCAGGTGTAGTGAATACAATGGACAATGTTAGAATTTCAATAATAATTGCTGCTTACAATGTGGAAGATTATATAGGAGATTGTATCGACAGCATTTTAAAACAAACACATCAAGAATTTGAGCTGATTATAATAGATGATGGTAGTAGTGACAATACACTAGATATCTGTGAGATATATGTATGTCGCGATGAGAGAGTGAGTGTTTACCATCAATCAAATAAAGGAGTAGGGGCAGCTAGAAATTTAGGCTTGCAAATGGTTAAGGGAGATTATATAACGTTTATTGATTCGGATGATATCATTTGTAACAAATATCTTGAAAATTTATTGATACCATGTGTCGAAAATAATGCAGATGTTTCTGTATGTTTATACCAGTATGTTAAAAAAGGAGAGGATTACAAACCGTTAATTACGAATAAATATAAAATTATGGATGTAGATTATAAAATCCTTCAAGCCAAAATAATTGGAAGATGTTGCGGAACGCTTATTCGTACAGAATTAGTAAACGGTATTTTTTTTGACACTGATTTGTATGTTGGTGAAGATTTATTGTTTTTATGTAAAATAATTGATAGATCAAGGAAAATTGCCGTTACAAATGATACTTTGTATTGCTACTATATTTACGGTGAGTCGGCATATAACGGAGCATATAACGACAAAAAGTACACGGAAATCATATCGTGGAATAGGGTAATTGAATTGTTTAAAGATAGACCAAAGGTTTTTAGAAATACTATAAATCGAATATATGGATGGATTGTTCTCAGTAATTTGTTAAGAATGGAAGAGTTTCACTATTATAATAGAGCGAAAAAAAAGTATTGTTTAAATGAATTAAGAAAAATGTTTTGGGCGGTATTTAATCGATATCCAGGTGGTGGAACAAGAAGTCTTGCTATGTATCCGATTTATATTGTTGCGTGTTTATCGCCACGATTAGGATATCTGATTTTTAAGAATTTAATGGATTTTAAACATAAAATACAAAGGAAAAAGATTTGGTGATAAAATGGAGATGACATAATATGAAGACTAAAAAAATCCTTGTAAGGATATATCAAGAGGTAACAGGATTTCCGTTGATAGCCCGATGTATTTTTCATAAGATGATGCATCCCGATAAAATTATAATTTTAAAAGGTTTTTTTATATTTAAGAATGGGAAATTAGCAAACTTTAATTGGGGTGATGATCTTAATTATTATTTTCTTAAAATGATTACTGGTAAGAAAATATTGTTATTACCAGATACAAAATTGGCTGAAAAATTGTTTATTGAGAATTTTTTATGTATTGGAAGTACCATTATGTCATTTGATATGAGAAATACAATTGTTTGGGGAGCGGGATTACTAAATGATAAAATGGGATTCAAAGTTAAGTCCAATCCTAAACGTGTGCTTGCGGTAAGAGGTCCATTAACAAGAAAATGGTTATTGGAACAAGGGATCAATTGTCCCGAAGTTTATGGGGATCCAGCATTATTATTGCCTAATTTTGTAAAACCGAAAGTTGTTGCTCATTATAAAATTGGAATTATTCCTCATTATATTGATATAGATAACAAAGTAGTAAAAAATATTTCGAAATGGGAAAATAGTAAAATTATCAGAACACGTGGTTTTGATGACTGGAAAGAATTTATAAATTTAATCAATTCTTGTGATTTTGTGATTTCGTCTTCATTGCATGGGGTTATTGTTTCTGAGGCTTACGGAGTACCAGTCATTTGGGCTAGGTTTGATGGAACAAATTATGTGGACGGATGGGATTTTAAATTTCACGATTTTTTTGCCTCGATAGAGAAACCTTTTGTTGAACCGGTAACAATCAGTGAAGAAATGTCATTTGAAGTATTAAAAAGTATTGCTAATAAGTGGGATAAGGCAAAAATAAATTTTGATCTCTTATTAAATTCTTGCCCGTTTAAGCTAGATAGACCATTAAAAAAATATTGCTAATAGGTGCTATTTTAAATTATTAAGACAGAATAGTGGTTATTATATATATATTTACATAACTAACTATAAAACATGACTAAAAGCGTTTAAAATGGCTGACAGATAAATGGATGGAGAATGTGATAAAAATGAATCTGTTTGGTAATTTGAAGAGAAAAAAGAAATTGGATAAACTGAAGTCAGTTGGCAAAAAAGTGTATATAGGAGATGGTGTATATTTTGGTGCACCTGAATTAATAGAAATAGAAGATTATGTACATATCCAACCAGATTGTAAACTATTCGGTTTTGGTGGAGGAATTACAATAAAAAGTGGAACGATATTGGCACACGAAGTTCAAATATTCGCTAGAAATCATCATTATGATTCAGCTGATTTACAAAGTGTGCCATATGACAAAAGACAAGATGAAAAACATGTACAAATAGGAAAATGTTGTTGGATTGGAGCACGATCTATGATTATGGCTGGGGTGACGATAGGTGATGGTGCAGTAATAGGAGCGGGAAGTATCGTGACAAAGAATGTACCGTCGTGTGCCGTAGTAGGTGGAAATCCTGCACGTATAATCAAGTATAGAAATAAAGAAGTATTTGAAAAATTGTTGCTAGATGATAAAATTTATATTAAAAATAAAAATATTAAAGGTATAGGATAGATGATAAAAAAGATTAAAGCTAATAGGAATATTATTAGCATAGGTTTATTGATTGTGCTAACATGTATTACCCAAGTTTTCGTATTGTTAAAGTCATCTTTAGTTGCAGGGATATTTGGAACATCTGTTGAAATGGACGCATTCAACCTGGCTAATAGCATAACGGCTTTTGTTTATGGAATATTAGCAGCTGGTGTTCCTACAGTTATTATTCCTTGTTATGTGAAAAAAGAATCCCCAAAAGTTGTAAATACATTTCTGACTGTAATTTATGGTGGCATTTTAATTATGTCAATGCTTATTGCGGTGTTAAGAAACAATATTATTAACTGTATTTCAAATAAAGATGAACTTTTTGTAAGTATAACTTGCAACATTTTGATTATTCTTCTATTTGTGCAATTTCTATCTTCGGTTACTGGTATAACCGATGCCTTTTTTCAATGTGAAAGAAAATATAACATTCCTAAAGTTATTAATCTTTTTTCTCAAATAATAGTTGTTTTATTGCTGTCGATTATTCAAAACACTTCAATTTATCAGTATACAATTATAATAGCGGGAGGAATAGGATTTAATTTCTTTTTTAATTTGGTTTTTGCGATAAAATTTGGTTGGAGATTTGGAATTAGATTATATATTTGTGACAAAAGAGTAAAGCAGTTATTGGTAAACTTTTTCCCGATTGTTTTTAGTTCTGGTGTATATAGACTGACCCTATTTGTAGATTCCTTGATTGCATCTAGATTAGATGAAGGGATGATTACAATTTTGAGTTATTCGAATCAGATTGCTGCAATGATAGATACTATTTTAATTGGCAATTTGTTGATTTATGCCTATCCGAAAATTGTTAAAAATATTCAAAGTGGGGTTTCGCAAAAAGTTTTTTGGAGACAAACTATATTGTTTCATAATATAGTTTTATTAGTTGTGGCAGGATTTTATGCTGTTGGAAATGAAGGGGTTAGCCTTTTGTTCTGTCATGGAGCATTTACTGAAGAAGCAGGATTTTTAGTTTATTGTGGAGCACTTTTATATATAGTGGGACAACAAACATCGACAGTTACAAATCTGATCTATAGATACTTTTATTCTATAGGTGATACAAAAACTACCGCTGAGAATAGTTTAATAGTAAGTGTTTTAAATGCAATATTTAGTCTTTTGTTTGCGAAAATAATTGGTTTTTATGGGATTATATTTGGTACAGTGGTTTCATCATTCTGTTCCTTTATCCTTATATTAGTAAAATTTAAAACCAAAATAGGAATGGACGTGTCAATAAAAGAAATAGTCATAGAATATGTTAAAAATATAATTATATGTATAGTGGTTGTATGGGCTATCTATATTAGCAAAAGTGTTATGCTGATTGATAATAAAATTATATCTATATTGTTGTTTGGTATTGAAACAGTAATTATTTATTCGTTTTTTGCATTTCTTTTTAGTAAAGATAGTTTAAAGGCGCTTAAAGAAATATAAATCACAAAAAGATACGATTGATCAATAAACAGACCTTCTTCTTCTCTAAAAGGAGCAAGATTATTCAGATATTCATTTTAAAGAAAATGGAAAACTAAAGTTATTAATTATTGTTGGAACCCGGCCAGAGATCATTCGCCTTGGAGCAGTAATTAACAAATGTCGAACCTATTTTGATTGCATTCTGGCTCATACGGGACAGAATTATGATTATAATCTGAACGGTGTCTTTTTCCGGGATCTGAAACTGAAAGATCCGGAAGTTTATATGGACGCGGTAGGTGATGATCTGGGAGCGACGGTGGGAAATATTATCAACTGTTCTTATAAATTAATGAATCAGATTTGCCCGGACGCACTGTTGATTCTGGGAGATACCAATTCATGTCTGTCCGCGATTGCGGCGAAACGGCTGCATATCCCGATTTTTCATATGGAAGCAGGCAACCGCTGTAAGGACGAGTGTCTGCCGGAAGAGACGAACCGCCGGATCGTGGATATTATTTCTGACGTCAATCTGGCCTACAGTGAGCATGCAAGAAAGTATCTGCATGAATGTGGACTGCCAAAAGAGCGTGTTTATGTAACGGGAAGTCCGATGGCAGAGGTGCTGCATCAGAATATGGAAGCAATTCAAAGTTCGGATATTCTGGATCGGCTTGGTCTGGAACCGGGTAAATATATGCTGCTTTCTGCCCACAGGGAGGAGAATATAGATACAGAGAAAAATTTCCGATCCTTGTTTAAAGCTATTAACAAACTGGCGGAAAAATACGACATGCCGATTTTATACTCTTGTCATCCACGTTCCAGGAAACGGCTGGAGGAATCAGGGTTTAAACTGGATGCACGTGTAGTGCAGCACGAACCACTGGGCTTCCATGACTACAATCATCTGCAGATGAACGCATTTGCTGTTGTTTCTGATTCAGGAACCTTACCAGAGGAAAGTTCCTTTTTTGCATCTATCGGCAATCCGTTTCCGGCAGTTTGTATCCGTACCTCCACAGAGAGACCGGAGGCGCTCGACAAAGCGTGTTTTATTCTGGCTGGAATCGATGAGACTTCTTTGCTTCAGGCAGTTGATACGGCGGTCGAAATGGATCAGAATGGAGATCATGGAATCCCGGTTCCGGATTATGTAGAAGAGAACGTCAGTACAAAAGTAGTAAAGATCATTCAAAGCTATACCGGAGTAGTCAATAAGATGGTGTGGAGAAAATTTTGATAGTGTAAATGAAAGAGTTTTTCACTCTGATCTTTTCTGTATGTATGAATCGCCACGATTTCCCAAAGAATTTTGGCCGGAAGACGGACATTTCCTGTAAAATCTGATATAATATTGTTACTTGGGGCTGGGACAAAAGAGATGGTTCCGGCTTTTTTCCGTTTTGCGGGCAGAGGCAGCAAAGCGCTTTTACCTGCGGAGAAGGGGTACGAAACAAATATTGAGAAAGGGAGTTAAGAGAGCAGAATCTCTTACAGAGAAGTGCGATGAAGAGTTTGTTAATTTTAGGTGCCGGTGGCTTCGGACATATGATCCAGGAGACAGCCTTCCTGTTAGGCTATGAGGATGTGGTATTTCTGGACGATGCAGTGAAGGATAAAGATGTTGTCGGAAAGTGCTGTGACTATAAAAGTTTTCTCGAGAAGTATGATACGGCGGTTGCGGCGCTTGGTGACAATAATATGCGTCTCTACTGGACGGAGAAGCTGATGGAGGCGGGATATCATGTCCCTGCGATCATTCATCCGTCAGCCGTGATCAGTCAAAGCGCAGTGATTGGAAACGGCACATTTGTGATGCAGAAGGCAGTTGTGAATACGCACACGGTCATTGAACATGGTGTTCTGATCAACAGTGGTGCGGTTGTAGATCATGATTCCTATGTGGCAAAAGGGGCTCATATCAGTCTGAACAGTGTCGTAAAAGCGAACTGCAATATTGCGGCAAAACAGAAAGTGGAGGCTGGTGAAGTGATTTTCTCGACAAGGCGAAAGATTGATGGCGTGGAGGATCGGGATCTGGAAGATGCGATCTATGCTTTTGGCTTTGGCCCGAGATGCAGTTATGTGAAGCCGTTCGGAGCAGGTCATATCAATGAAACGTATGCGGTCTATATGCCGGGAGAGGACGGGGATGAGCTATCCTACGTGCTCCAGAGGGTCAACAGTAATGTATTCAAGGATCCTGCGGGAGTCATGGAAAATATTTTCGGCGTTACCGAGTATCTGAGAAATGTAATCCGCAGTGAGGGTGGAGATCCTGACCGGGAGACGCTTGCATATATCAAGACGAAGAGCGGCGCCAATTATTTCGAGGACAGCGAGGGAGAGCCGTGGAGATGCTATAATTTTATTCCAGATTCCGAGTGCTATCAGCTTGTGGAGGAGCCGGAACAGTTTTACCAGTCCGGAAGCAGTTTCGGTCATTTTTTGAAGCAGCTTGGAGATTATCCTGCGTCCAAATTGCATGAGACGATTCCGGATTTTCACAATACGGTCAAGCGGTTTGAGGCTTTTGAAGTTGCTCTGAAGCGGGATTTGAAAAACCGTAAAGCGGGATGCCGGCCGGAGATCGACTTTGTGTTGAAGAGAAAAGATGACTGTGCGGTACTGGTAAGCCGGCAGGAGGACGGAACGCTTCCACTTCGTGTAACACACAATGATACGAAGTTAAATAATATCCTTTTTGATTCTAAAAGTGGAAAGGGTCTGTGCATTATCGATCTGGATACGATTATGCCGGGACTGGCGGCGAATGATTTCGGCGATTCCATCCGCTTTGGTGCGGCGACAGCGGCGGAGGATGAGAAGAATCTGGATCTGGTACATTTTGATCTTTCGCTATACGAGCTGTATGTGAAAGGATATCTGGAGGAGACAAAAGACGTCCTGACAAAAGAGGAGATAGAAAGTCTTCCTTGGGGGGCAAGGTTGATGACCCTGGAATGTGGCATCCGTTTTCTGACAGATTATCTCCAGGGAGATACCTATTTTAAAACCGATTATCCGGAACACAATTTGGTACGAGCAAGAACGCAGTTCCGTTTGGTCGACGAGATGGAACAGTGTTTTGAGAAGATGCGGGAAATTGTTCGGAAATATGCATAAATAATCAGAAAAGAAAGAACGGATCTTTTGCCGGCTGCCGATGTGGCAGAGGGGCAGAAGATCCGTTTTTTGCATTTTAGGAGATTTTTTCAGTTTTTAAAAAGAAGAAAAAGCCGATCAGGAACATGATAGCGAGAGAACCGACGCCGAGATTCATATTTCCTGTGAGCTGGCTCATAGCGGAGACAAGCGTGGTGCCGAGAAAGGACGCGCCTTTCCCGCAGATATCATAGATTCCAAAGTATTCTCCCGAACGTTCCGCCGGGATGATCCGGGCGAAATAGGAGCGGGAGAGAGATTGAATGGCTCCTTGGAAGATACCGACGCAGACAGCCAGGATCCAGAACTGATACTGCTCTTTTAAAGTGATACCATAAAGGGCAATCAGAAAATAGGCGCCAATGCAGATCCGGATCAGAACTGCGTTTTTATATTTTCCACTCAGCCGTCCAAAGAGGAGCGCTGCCGGGAAAGCGACAATCTGGGTTACCAGAAGGGCCAGGAGAAGTCCTGTCGTATCCAGACCGAGGGCGGTTCCGTAAGCGGTCGCCATATCAATGATGGTATAAACGCCGTCAATATAAAAGAAAAACGCAATCAGGAAGAAAAGCACTTTCCGGTTTCTTTTTAATTCTCCGAAGACGTGTCCGAGGCGGCAAAGGCCGGAGGATATCGCATGATGGTGTTCTTCAATACAGTGGATCTGGCGGTAGCTTTTCAGAAGAGGAACGGAAAAACAGATCCACCAGATTGCGATGAGGAGAAAAGCAATTCCCATGGCTGTTTTCATCGTAAGTCCCAGTGTCTCATAGAAGAGAGCCAACGCAAGGCTGGCGAGAAATGGAATACAGCTTCCGATATAGCCCCAGGCATATCCGCGGGACGACACTTCATCCATACGTTCTTCGGTCGTGACGTCAGTGAGCATAGAGTCATAGAAGATCAGACTCAGAGAGTATGCCGCCTTTGCCAGGATAAAGATCAGGAGAAACCAGATCCAGGAGCTTAAAAAACCAAGTACGATACAGCCGCAGGCTCCTGTCAAAAGGGAAATCAAAAAGAGCCGTTTCTTCCAACCACGGAAGTCGGAGACAGTTCCAAGAACCGGGCCAAGCAGAGCAGTGATAATGGTTGCGGCGGAGGTAGCATATCCCCAGAACGCAAGATAATTGACTTCTGAGACATAGGCGCTGGATGCAAGATAATTAAAATAAATCGGCATAATAGTGGAAACAAGGAGGGTAAAAGCCGAGTTCCCTACGTCATAAAAAATCCATTTCTTTTCCAGTGATGTTGTCTTCCATTTCATTGTGAAAGTTCCTCCCTGTCAGGTTGATAGCTGCTTTCCTCCTTTGGACTTAGAACCGGTATCTCCCTCCAGCCCGGTTTCGGCCCGAATGTGTGACGGAAATACGGTGAGAGCGGGACGCCTTTGTGCAGGAACCCCAGGTAGTTGGACGTAAGGGAAAGGCAGAGGGGAACGCTTGCCTCCATCAGCTTGTCCAGTCTCATATTGCTGTCCGTACAGAGCGGATTGTCCGTTTCATTCATCAGAAGTCCCCCTAAACTTTTGTATGTAAAGGTGGCATGGAGGGCGGCCTTGACCAGACTGCGGATGAGCCTGTCGGATGTGGTAAACAGGTCATTGTACCAGATCATGGAAGAAATGGAAGCTTCCACCTGCCTGATGCTAAGAGTCGGGAAAAAGGTTCGAATCACTTTTGCGCTCTCCTGGCTTGTCCGAAGATGAGAGGTCACTTTTGCGTGCAAAGGCCGCCGATGCTGCTTTAGGAGAAGATAGCGGTCAAAATTTGTCTCGATATCTGAGTGCGTGACAGGGTCTGTCGTAAGCTTTTTCTCGATGTAGCTGTGACAGACACTGTCCAGTGTAAAATGGCAGAGAAAACCCAGGATATAGGCGAGTCCGGCATTTTTTTCAGGCACTGTGGAACCGGAAAGAATCACGTCTTTGGCGCGCCGGAAAAAGGGAGCTGCAGAGACGTCGTGCATCCGGTATCCGGTCTGGCTGACACGGTTTTTCAGAGGGGCATAATAATAAAAGAACAGATCCGGACCGTGCAGACCGATCTCAAACAGGTCTTTATGAAGGTCAATCCGTTTTTTTATATCGGAAGGAAAATTCTGTTTCATCATTTCCCCGAAGGTGTAATGTGCATAGATGGATGGCATCTTATTACCTCCTGTATTTTGGTAGTGACAGTTACGGCTCCGGCGCCTAAAGGCACCGGAGCCGAGTTGCCAAGTATCGAAACCTGTCCGGATTTAGATTTCTCTTGTGTATGTCTTGAGCCATTCTTTCTCTTCTGTGTCCAGATACGGAGAAACTTTCTCATAGACGTCTTTATGATAATCGTTGAGCATTTTCTTTTCTTCTGCTGTCATCATATCCGGGTTGATGGCATCGAGATCCATCGGAATAAAAGTGATTGGCTCGAAATACATGAACTGGCCGTACTCGTTCTTCTCGCCTTCACAAGTGAGAAGTTCGTTCTCCAGACGGATACCGTGGCTTCCTTCAATATAGATACCAGGCTCGTCTGTGATAATCATGCCTTTTTCAAATGGCTGGATTTCACCTGCGCGGAACTGCCATCTGAAACCTGCCGGACCTTCGTGGATGTTCAGAAGGTATCCGACTCCGTGACCGGTTCCGTGATTGAAGTTTAAGTTTCTGTCCCAGAACGGTTTTCTTGCGAGCAGATCCAGAGTCATTCCGGTGCAGCCCTTTAAGAAACGTGCGTTTGCAAGGGAAAGATTACTGATGGCAACCAGTGTAAAATGGTCTTTCATAATCTGCGGAACTTCTCCGAGCGCATAAGTACGTGTCACATCTGTGGAACCTTCATAGAATCCGGCCCCTGTATCAGTCAGGAAGAGTCCTCCCTCTTTCAGCTCTACATCTGTCTCAGGCGTGGAGGTATAATGAACAATGGCGCCATGTTCACCGTAGGAGCTGATCGGCTCAAAGCTTGGACGGATGAAATTGCCCTGCTCTGCGCGGAACTCGTCGAGCTTGTCTGAAGCGCTGATCTCAGTAATTGTCATTTTACCGACATTTTCTTTCAGCCATTTCATAAATTTTACATGAGCGACGCTGTCTTTGATCTGAGCCTTGCGGATGTTTTCAATCTCTACTTCATTTTTGATTGCTTTGAAGAGGATCTCCGGATTGCGCTCTTCCACTTTGGCAACTCCTTCCGGAATATTGTTGTAAAGCGCGTAGTTCAGTCTTGCAGGGTCGATCAGGAGAACTTCATCTGAGGATGTTTTTTTGATATCTTCGTAAATATCATTATACGGATGGAGGACCACGCCGTCTTTTTCCAGATCCGCTTTGATTTCACTGTTTAACTTAGCTTCGTTAATGTAAAGGTCTACTTTGTCCATGGTGATCACTGCATAGGACAGAACAAGCGGGAAGAACTCAATATCATTTCCACGGATGTTGAGTGTCCAGCAGATGTCGTCCAATGTGGTGAGGACATGAGCGGTTGCCCCTGCCTTTTTCATTTCTTCACGGATTCTGGAAAGCTTGGAAGCAACAGTCTCTCCGGTGTATTTCAGATTCAGAGCGAAAACCGGCTCCTCGGAAAGTACCGGACGGTCTTCCCAGATTTGGTCGATCAGATCGTACTCGTAAATAACTTTGCCGTTTTTCTGAGCAGCGATGGATGCGTAATCCTGTCCTTCTCCCATGGAAACGACGCGGCCGTCAAATCCGAGTACTCCGTTTTCAGGTAATGTATCAACCAGGAACTCATGGATCGTCGGAACACCTGGCTCACCCATCTTCATCAGCTCAACAGTGGAGCCTTCCAACTGTTTTGCGGCCTGGATGAAATATCTTCCGTCTGTCCAAAGATAAGCGCCTGTTTTTGTGATGACAGCGGTTCCGGCAGATCCGGAGAACCCTGTAATAAATTTTCTTGCTTTAAAATGTTCCCCAACATACTCGCTCTGATGGAAGTCCGCTGTCGGTACTACATAAATGTCGATTCCTTTCTCCTCCATAAGAGAACGCAGCTTTGCGATTCTTTCAGGTACGTTCATAATAAAAACCTCCTATTTTCCGGCCATAAAGCCATTTCTCAAACAAACTCATTATAACACAAAAACAAGGGGAGAGTTAGTATTATTTTTGTGAAACCTGTGTTATACTTTCGTTATGAAAAATCAAAACCAAGAAGGAAAGGGAAGAATTATGGAGCACTACGCAAGGTCGATTATACCGGTGATTGAATACAACTATGAGAATTTTACAGCGCTGGAGAGGACGATTGCGGATTTTTTCATTCAGAACAAAAAGAAGCGGGATTTTTCCGCCAAGGCGGTCTCGGAGCGTCTGTTTGTATCAGAGGCGTCACTTTCCCGGTTTGCGAAGAAATGTGGATTCCGTGGTTATAGGGAGTTTATTTATCAATACGAAGATACGTTTCGTGAAAAAAAGACCAGACCCTTTGCGGATAATACGAAGCGGGTGCTTGACACATATCAGGAACTTTTAAATAAGGCATATAATTTGGCTGATGAGAAAAAGTTTCAGAAGATCGCGGGAATGCTTACGAGAGCGGAGAAGATTTTTGTGTGTGGGGTAGGAAGTTCTGGAATCGCGTCCAGGGAGACGGAGCTTCGATTTATGCGGATCGGACTGAATATCAATTCTTTAGTGGATCGGGACATGATCCGGATGAGAGCAGTGTTCCAAAATGCGTCTTCCCTTGTAATCGGATTCAGTATGAAAGGGGAAACTGAGGAAGTGCAGTATATGCTCCGGGAGGCTAAAAGAAGAGGAGCCAAATGTATCCTCGTGACAGCCCGCAATAATCCGGACTGCCTGGAGTACTGCGACGAAATTATTCTCGTTCCTGCTCTCGACAATCTGGAATATGGGGATGTGATTTCCCCACAGTTCCCGATTCTTGTTATGATGGATCTTCTTTATACATATTGTCTGGAGGAGAATAAAGAGAGAATTGACGCTTTTCTGGAAGACACGGCTAAAGCGTTGAAAAAGTAGGAGGATAGAGAAAAGGGTATTGCGTATGGAAGAGTTTGGTGCTATGATAAAAAAGAACAAATGAATAAATTCTTCGGGGCAGGGTGTAATTCCCTACCGACGGTATAGTCCGTGACCCACGGAAGTGGCTGATTTGGTGAAATTCCAAAACCGACAGTGACAGTCTGGATGGGAGAAGAAAGTTTCAGAACATGGATCTCAGTACCCCGCGTGCTGGGATTTTTTCTATTCCTTTCGGAGGATTTACTGTATTTGTATCAATCATTCTGAAAGGGGAAATTAGCGTGAAACAAAACAACAGAACTTATTACTTTATTGTCACCGCAATGCTTTCGGCTGTTGCCGGAATCCTGATGTCTTTGGAATTTTCGTTGCCATTGATGCCGCCGTTTTATAAGGTGGATTTCAGTGATGTTCCATCTGTGATTGCCACCTTTTTGCTGGGACCGGTTTCTGGTATCTGTGTAGAGGTGATTAAAATTTTGATTAAGCTGATTACAGTTGGTACGACCACAATGTTTGTCGGTGAATTAGCGAATCTTCTGGGAGTCCTGCTGTTTATTTTGCCATTGTGGTTTTTGTTCCAAAAACTCGGTAAGACAAGAAAAGCCGCAGTCGTGGCGCTTGGAGTGACACTTCCATTTCGTATAGCCTTATCTTGTGTGATAAACGTATATATTACTTTGCCATTGTATGCTAAAGCTATGGGTGTTTCTTTAGATGAAGTGGTGCTTTCAGTAGGGGCAGTTAATCCTTTAATCAGAAATATACCGCTTTTTTTGGTATTGGCAACGATTCCGTTTAATTTAATCAAACTTTTATTGAACTATTTTATTGGTTATCTTCTTTATGACAGGCTGAAATCACTAAGTGTTGATAGAAGAATGGAGGAAAGAGTATGATACGAAATTATCGAGATCTGACACGGCTTGAGATGGAAGAAATTGATAAGGAGGAAACAATTATTCTGATTCCGGTAGGCGCATTGGAGCAGCATGGGAATCAGGCACCGCTAGGGACAGATGATATAATTGCGGAGGCTATGGTAGGCTATATCGGGAAAGCATTGGAAGAGGCTGGGGAGACTGATTTTCCGATTCTTGCGTTCCCGGTAATTCCAATAGGGTTAAGTACAGAGCATAAAAATTTCTGTGGCTCAGTTACATTGAAGCCGGATACCTATTATCATCTTCTTTATGATATTTGTGTAAGTCTGGCTCGCCATGGCTTTCAAAAGCTGGCATTTCTTATCTGTCACGGTGGGAATGCACCTATTGTCCAGATTTTAAGCAGAGAATTGAGAAGCGAACTTGGAATTTCTCCATTTATTCTCTCTTCCGGAGCGTTTGGACATCCAAAAGTGCAGGCTACCATCTCAAAAGGAAATATATATGATTTTCATGGGGGAGAGATGGAAACGTCTATGGTGATGGCGGTAGATGAATCTTTAGTGAAACTAGAAACTGCGGAGGCTGGTATACCAAGTGATTTTGTTGGGAACCAGACGTTAAAACCTGCGGGAAATGTAACCATCGGTTGGGTTTCAGAAGATTGGAAAACAGCGGAGGGCAAGCCGATTGGAATCGGTGGGGATCCATCCGGAGCAAGCGCTGAGAAAGGGCGTATCATTTTAGAAACGAGTGCGAGAGTACTGGTGCCGGGGCTGCAAGAGATCAGAGGATGGAAAGCATGACACTGAGCTTGGAAAATGAAAAGAAAGAGTCTTGACAAGTACCAGAGAATCGGGTAGTATTTGTCATAAGCATATAGAAGAAACAGGCAGAGAAAAGAAGAAGTAGCAACAGATCAGGTTCGTACAGAAAGTAACCGGCTGATGAGAGGTGCAGGAAAAGTTTGTTGTGAATACATCTTGGAGCTTCACACCGAAAGGGAAGTAGGCTGTGACGTCAGGCACACGTTACCGTGTCAGGAGATTTCCGAGGTTCTTTTGGATCAGGAGATGTCCTGTTAAGCCGGAGCTGTTCCGGGAATTAAGGTGGTACCACGAGTTTTTCCCTCGTCCTTTCTAAGGACGGGGGATTTTTATTTATAGGAACTGCGTTCTAATGAAATAAAAATATCCTGTGAGGTCAATGAAATGGAAGTATGGGATTTGTTTGATGAGAACAGGCGACCGCTTGGGAAACAGGCAGGCCGGAGAGAGCCGATAGTAAAAGGAGAATTTCATATTGTAGTAGTGGTATGTGTCATCAATGAGCAAAATGAAATCCTGTTGACGCTTCGCTCACCGGATAAAGAGAAATATCCGGGAACCTGGGAGAACACAGGAGGAGCTCTGGAAGCCGGGGAGGAAAGCCGTACTGCTGCGGTACGGGAGCTATTTGAGGAGACCGGAATCCGGGTGCGGGAGAATGAACTGCATCTTTTGGATTCTCAGATGGAAGAATCTGCGTTTATCGATGTCTATGTTGTCCGAAAATCTGTCCCGGTGGAGAAGATCCGGCTCCAGGAAGGTGAGACTGTGGATGCCAGATGGGTGAGCCTTGATGAGTTTTGCAGGCTTGGAGAGGAAGAGAAGATTGCGCCGCCGATCTATCGAAGGTTTTGCAGGCTAAAGGGCAAGCTGGACGTATTCATTAGGGAGGAGTCAAGGAAGGAGCGATACCCGGCCTGCCGGGGAGAGAAGAGACAGGAATCAAAAAAGATGATTATCATTGGATGCAGCGGGAGTGGAAAATCCACTCTTGCGAAGAAGCTTGGCAGGATTATGGATCTTCCGGTTATCTATCTGGACGCTTTGTCCTGGGATGCAGGATGGAAGCGCAAGCCTTTTATGGAGTTTGACCGGCTTACGGAGGCGGAGATCCGGAAACCGGAGTGGATCATGGATGGGAATTTCCCTCGGACAGTGGAGCACAGGATGGATGTATGCGATACCATAGTTTATTTGGATTTCCCACGTTGGTTCTGTATTCTGAGTGTGCTGAAACGGGTGCTGACGGGCTACGGGAAACCACGGCCAAGCATGAATGAAGGATGTCCTGAGAAGTTTGATCCGGGATTTTTAAAGCGGATATGGAATTTTGACCAAAGAAGCAAAGCACACTATTACGGGTACATGAAAAAGCTTTCCGGCACAAAGCTGATTGTGCTGAAGACAAGAAAAGAAGTCAACCGATTTGTGAAGCAGGCGGAAAAGGAAGGCAGGTTTATTCCGGGTAATTATCCCAAATAAAAGGAAGCAGAACAGAAAAGAGTTATGATATTTTGGTTTCTATCATAAATAAAAGAAAGAAGAGGTAAGAATGATGCAGATTTACGAAGAATTACAGGCGAGAGGTCTGATCGCCCAGGTGACAGACGAAGAAGAGATCAGAGAGCTGATCAACAATGGAAAGGCAACGTTTTACATCGGGTTTGACCCGACTGCGGACAGCCTTCATGTAGGACATTTCATGGCACTTTGCCTGATGAAACGTCTTCAGATGGCAGGAAACAAGCCGATTGCCCTGATCGGAGGCGGAACTGGCTATGTAGGAGATCCGTCCGGAAGAACTGATATGCGTTCCATGATGACGCCAGAGCAGATTCAGCACAACTGTGACAAGTTCAAAGAACAGATGAGCCGTTTTATCGATTTCTCAGAGGGAAAAGCGCTCATGGTCAATAATGCGGACTGGCTTCTGGATCTCAATTATGTGGATTTTCTGCGGGAAGTAGGGCCGCATTTCAGTGTCAATAATATGCTTCGTGCAGAGTGTTACAAGCAGAGAATGGAGAAAGGATTAAGTTTCCTGGAATTTAATTACATGATTATGCAAAGTTATGATTTCTTCATGCTGTACCAGAAATATGGATGCAATATGCAATTTGGCGGGGACGACCAGTGGTCTAATATGCTTGGCGGTACGGAACTGATCCGCAGGAAATTAGGAAAAAATGCATGTGCTATGACAATTACGCTGCTTTTGAATTCCGAAGGTAAGAAGATGGGCAAAACCCAGTCTGGTGCGGTATGGCTGGATCCGGAGAAAACGTCACCGTTTGAATTCTACCAGTACTGGAGAAATGTAGCGGATGACGATGTACTCAAATGTATTCGGATGCTGACCTTTCTTCCGCTGGAGGAGATCGACAAGATGGATACCTGGGAGGGCAGCCAGTTAAACCAGGCAAAAGAGATTCTGGCGTACGAGCTGACAAAGCTTGTTCATGGCGAGGAAGAGGCCAGGAAAGCCCAGGATAGTGCAAGAGCGCTTTTCTCCAGCGGAAATGCCACGGAAATGCCGACCTGTGAACTTACAGAAGAAGATTTTACAGACGGAAAGATCGATATTCTGACTTTACTTCACAAGAGCGGACTGGTGCCGTCCAAATCTGAAGCAAGACGTGCTGTTCAGCAAGGTGGGGCAGCCGTAAACGGAAAAAAGGTGACAGATACATTCACTGCATATACGAAGGAAGAGTTTAATGAAGATTTTGTCCTGAGGAGAGGAAAGAAAAATTTCCGTAAAATAGTGGTGAAATAATATGAATATGCTTATTATGATTATAGTATTGACAGCATTGTCGGGGATTGGAGGAACCGGGATCGGAGCGGCGCTTAGTTCCACAGTAAAGAAGAGCTCCAACAAGGCAATGAGCCTGTTGTTAAGCTTTGCGTCCGGAACGATGATCAGTATTGTCTGCCTGGACCTGTTTCACGATGCACTGGAGACTGGAATGTCTAAGGGAGGGATCGCCCTCTTTGTCATCATCGGTTTTCTGACGGTGTATCTGCTGGAGCGGGTGATGGATGAGAAGGCCAAGCGGGCCAAAAGCCGGATGAGCAGGAAGATGATGACAGCCGGGATTGCCATGATGTTTGCCGTAGCCTGCCATAATATTCCGGTGGGCATGACCATTGGGGCGTCCGCCATCAGTCATGGCGGACTGATTGGAAGTCCGGCCATGACACTGGCAGTTTTTATCGGAATCCACAATGTACCAGAAGGAATGGCAATCTGCGCGCCCCTTTTGGCAGCGGGTATGACAAGGGGAAAAGCAGTACTGCTCACCGCCTTGAGCGGAGCCGCCATTGTAGCCGGCGGCATCCTGGGGTACTGGATCGGCGACATGGGTCAGATGGGACTTGCAGTCAGCCTGAGCTTTGCATCCGGTGCCATGCTGTACGTGAATTTCGGTGAAATCCTGCCGGAGTCGAACGCCCTGTACAGAGGGAAAACACCCGCATTTTTCACGGTACTTGGTATCCTGCTCGGCATGATGTTTATGCATACACATTAATGATAAACAGAATAAGCGCATAGAAACAGTCGGCCAAAGAGCTTTTCAAGTTCTTCGGCCGACTGTTTTCTTTTAGGTGGTTCTATATCATTATCCTGCCAGTTGCTATAATCAAAAAACATGTGTCTTGTCACATGTAAAAAAAGGGTGTATAATGCGGTGTAAATGAGTAAACAGACGGAGGAAACCGAGATGAGTTCTTTAACAGAAGAGATACAGATACTGAAAAAAGAGAAGCAGGCGATGATACTGGCGCACTACTATGTGCCGGATGAGGTGCAGGAAATTGCGGATGTGACCGGAGATTCGTTTTATCTGAGCAAAGTGGCAAAGGAGGCAGACGCGAAAATCCTTGTCTTTGCCGGAGTTTCGTTCATGGGAGAGAGTGCCAAAATCTTAAATCCCGAAAAGAAAGTGCTGCTTCCGGATCCGGCGGCGGACTGCGCTATGGCGCATATGGCGGATGTAGAGAAGATCCGGGCAATGCGTGATCGATATCCGGATCTTGCGGTAGTATGTTACATTAATTCGACCGCTAAGCTGAAACAGTATGCGGATGTCTGTGTGACGTCAGCAAATGCGGTGAAAGTAGTAAAAGCCCTGCCGAACAAGCACATTTATTTTATTCCGGATCAGCATCTCGGAAGCTTCGTGGCGGCTCAGGTGCCGGAAAAAGAGGTGATTGTGGGAGACGGATACTGTCCGGTACATCACCAGATCACAGCGGAAGAGGTGCGGCAGGCCAAAAAAGCCCACCCGGAAGCATCGGTTTTCGTTCATCCGGAATGTCCGAAAGAGGTGACAGAGCTGGCGGATTATGTAGGAAGTACGTCAGGAATCATCCGTGCGGTGGCAGAGGACGAAGCAAAGACCTGCCTGATTGGGACAGAGATGGGAGTGTTTTATGAACTGAAAAAGCAGAATCCAGAGAAGGAGTTTTGTCCACTCCAGGCAGAGCAGTGTTGTTATGATATGAAGAAAGTGACGCTTAAGAAGGTTCGGGACTGTCTTCGTGACGAGACGAATGAAGTCTATGTGGATAGAGAGGTCAGCGAAAAGGCAAATAGAGCGATGGAACTGATGTTACAGCTTGCAAAATGATCGGGGAGTGTACAGCAATGAAAACAATACAGACAGATATCCTGATTGTCGGGACAGGAGCAAGCGGCCTGTTCGCCGCTCTCCATATACCGGAAGACAAGAAGGTGTTGATGATCACAAAAGAAGAGGTCGAAAAGAGTGATTCTTTTCTGGCTCAGGGTGGAATCTGTGTATTGCGGGATGAGTCAGATTACGACAGTTTTATGGAGGATACGCTGAAAGCCGGACACTATGAGAACCGGGTGGAATCGGTGGATATTATGATCCGTTCTTCCCAGGATGTGATCCGTGAACTGATTGATTACGGCGTGGATTTCGCAAAGGAAGACGGAGAGCTTGTCTACACGAGAGAGGGATGCCACTCCAAACCACGGATTTTATTCCACGAGGACATTACGGGGGAGGAGATTACAGGAAAGCTTCTGAAAGAAGCAAAGAAACAGAAGCATATCACGATCATGGAACACATGACGATGTTGGATCTGGTAGAGAAAAAACAGCAGTGCCATGGTGTGGTGGCGGTGGACAAGGAAGGAGAGGCATATTTTCTGAAAGCCGGAAATACGATTCTTGCAAGTGGAGGAATCGGCGGCCTTTATAAACATTCCACCAATTATCCACATTTGACAGGGGACGCTCTCGCGATTGCCATGCGTCATCATGTGGAATTGGAGCATATTGATTACATACAGATTCACCCAACTACCCTTTATTCTCAGCGATCCGGCAGGAGATTTCTGATCTCTGAGTCGGTGCGTGGGGAGGGAGCCAAGCTCTATGGAGCAGACGGAAAGAGATTTGCCAATGAAGTACTGCCAAGAGACCTTTTGACAGAAGAAATCCGAAAGCAGATGGTAAAGGATGGAAAGCCGTATGTCTGGCTGGATATGACGGTACTTGGAGAAGAAGTGATCAAAAGCCATTTCCCGCATATTTATGAGCATTGTTTGGAGGAAGGGTACGATGTGACGAAGGACTGGATTCCGGTTGTCCCGGCACAGCATTATTTTATGGGCGGAATTCATGTAGATCAGGACAGCCGCACATCTTTGAAGTGTCTTTATGCGGTGGGTGAGACAAGCTGTAATGGTGTACACGGTGCTAACAGGCTTGCCAGCAATTCTCTTCTGGAGAGCCTGGTCTTTGCAAGACGGGCAGTTTGGCATCTTTTGAACAATAAAGAGGCGGATACAGGAGAGGATTTGGAAGAGGTTGTTTCGTGTGCAAAAAAAGCATGGGAAGAGCTCCAAAAAGAGAAAAGTATTCCACAGCAGTACCGAAGGGAAATTCTGGAGGAAATAGAAAGGGTAAGGAAAGCAAAATGAACGAAATTACAATGAAATTAGTGGCGGATAAATTGATTATGCAGGCGCTTGAGGAGGATATCACAAGTGAAGATATCAGTACGAATGCCGTGATGCCAAAGGAGCAGATGGGGGAGGTTGATTTGATCTGTAAGGAGGACGGAGTTATTGCCGGTCTTTGGGTTTTTGAGCGGGTATTTACCTTGTTGGATCCTAATGTCACGGTTTCGCTCTCTGTCAAGGACGGAGACGAGGTAAAGAAAGGTCAGAAGATGGGAACTGTGGCGGGGGATATCCGGGTACTCCTCTCCGGGGAGCGTACCGCATTAAATTATCTCCAGCGGATGAGCGGGATCGCTACTTACACAAGAAGCGTGGCAAAACTCCTGGAAGGCAGTAAGACCAAATTGCTTGATACGAGAAAAACAACACCCAATATGCGGATCTTTGAAAAATATGCTGTGCGTGTGGGCGGCGGATATAACCACCGCTATAATCTTTCCGACGGCGTGCTGTTAAAGGATAATCATATCGGAGCGGCAGGAAGTGTCAGGAAAGCGGTGGAAATGGCAAGAGAATATGCGCCGTTCGTAAGAAAGATCGAGATTGAGACGGAAAATCTGGACATGGTAAGGGAAGCAGTGGAGGCAGGGGCTGACATTATCATGCTTGACAATATGTCTCCAGAGATGATGCGGGATGCGGTAGCCTATATTGACGGGCGCGCCAAAACGGAATGTTCCGGCAATGTGACAAAAGAAAACGTTGCACAGCTTGCGGCAGTAGGTGTAGACTATATCTCAAGCGGGGCCCTTACCCATTCGGCTCCGATTCTGGACATTTCACTGAAAAACCTGCATCCGGCAGCATAGGGACCGGTGCCGGGGAAAGGACGGAACAGTATGGATGGAGAATTTCGCAGACAGCAGATTTTAAAAGAGATACAGCAAAGTGGGACGCCGGTATCCGGGAAGAAGCTTGCCGGAAAATACAGCGTCAGTCGTCAGGTGATTGTGCAGGATATTGCTATTTTGCGGGCTGCCGGAAATGATATTGTTTCTACCTGCAGGGGCTATGTCTGCCAGAAAAGCTCATATGCCAGACGTACGATCCAGGTACGGCATACGGACGATGAGATCATGGAAGAGCTGAACGTGATTGTAGATTTCGGGGGAACGGCGGAGGACGTATATATTCACCATAAGGTTTACGGAACGCTCCGGGCGGCACTGGGGATCCGTACGAGAAAGCAGGTGCAGGATTTTGTGGAAAAGATCCGAAGCGGACAGTCCAGTCCGCTGAAAAATGTGACAAGCGGGAGACATTTTCACACGATCAGTGCGGAGACAGAAGAGGTACTTGATGCGATTGAAGAAGAGCTCCGGAAACGGCACTTCCTGGAGGAGTGATTGGAAGATCCGGCAGGAAAAAGGTCAGAGGACATGGCAGGAAAGGAGAAGAAAACGATGGGATGGAAAGAAATCAAACCAGAAGAGTGGAAGGTAAACCCGTTCACTGCGATCGGGAAAGAGTGGATGTTGATTACAGCAGGTGAGAAGGAGAATTGTAATACGATGACCGCAAGTTGGGGCAGTATGGGTGTGATTTGGGGAAAACCATCGGTTACGGTATATATCCGTCAGAGCCGTTATACGAAGGAATTTGTAGACAGAGGAGAGTGCTTCTCCATTACTTTTTTTGATGAGAAATATCGCAATGCATTAAACCTTTGCGGTACAGTGTCCGGGAGAGACCGGGACAAGATTTCGGAGGCGGGTCTGACGCCATGTAATGTGGAGCAGACGGCGGCTTTTGAGGAGGCCAAGGTGATTGTTCTCTGTAAAAGGCAGTTCCACCAGGTTATGAGCCCGGAAGGATTTGACGTCAAGGAAAATGACAGTAAATGGTATGCGGACCGGGATTATCACACTATGTATATCGGATCCATAGAGAAAATACTTGTCAAAGAAGAGGAAACGTGGGACGTGTAATCGCCTCCGGCATACGGAAGAAGGTGCATATCCGTTAATCGGATATGCACCTTGATTAATTGCTCGTTTTTATTTCCTTTTTGTAAAACAAGCCGGTTTTAAATTGACCGGAAGCGCCCGTACCAGAAGGTAGACGAGCAGCAAGGATCCGATTTTATCGATCAGGTTGTTAAAGAGCTTTGGGAGAAACGAGGACGCGAAAATCCCCAGACCGCTCTGCTTTAATACTGCGACCGCAATATCAGAAACCGTTCCGGTCAGCCCGCCGTAGACTGCAATTCCGATGGGAGTTCCAATGACCGGTGCAAGGAAACCTACAATGATTCCGGTTACGATGGCAGATACAAGAGTCAGCTTTACTTTACGGAAGATGAAGCCTGCTACAAGACCGATTGCGATATTCACAAGCATAAACGGCATATCGCCCATGGAGCCGGACAGGATGGCTGTCAGAAAGTTCGTAAGCGCTCCGACAACAGCGCCATACCAAGGACCAAAGAAGATGGCGGTAAAAAGTGTTCCGATAGTATCCAGATAGACCGGAAACTTGATGGCAGCCATGACGATTCCCAGGACGATATTGATCGCAATGCAAAGCGCACAAAGCATTAGTTGCGTTGTTTTTGGTATTTGAGTTTTCATTTGTTTTTCTTTCCTCTCTTCTTTGTATATTGAATTTCAGTATAGCAGAGCCTTTCACCGGGGTGAAATAGATAATTGTGATAGGGAGATAGGGAAAATCTATGATATATGAAAGGCAAACATGGTACAATTAAGAAAACGGAGGGAAATATCATGCGGAAACGGATTATTTTAATCAGCCACTGTTTTTTAAATGATGCGGCAAAGTTGAAAAACCAGCCGGTAAAGGAGCAGGCAGAGGAGAGAAGAAAAAAGAGAACATTGTTAGGAGATTTGATAAAGTCGGGTATCGATATGATCCAGCTTCCCTGTCCGGAATTTTATCTGTATGGAAGCGAGCGATGGGGACATGCGGCCTCGCAGTTCGATCATCCTTTTTACAGGCAGGAGGTGAGAAGGATGCTGGAGCCTATTTTGCTTCAGGTGGAAAGCTATTTGGAACGTCCGGATCGTTTTGAAATCCTGGGAGTGATTGGGATTGATGGAAGCCCAAGCTGCGGAGTACACGATACCTATGACGGTGACTGGGGTGGAGAGTTTTGCGGTCCGGTGCCCGTGCAGGAGACCATTGATACGCTCAAAAGGGAGGAAAAACCGGGGGTTTTCATGGAGGTTCTGAGAACCATGCTAAAGGAAAGGGGAATCTGTCTTCCATTTTATTCTCTGGACTCTTTTGAGGAGTCTTTACGGGAGCAGGCGTAGAAAATGCCGAAACTTCTTGACAATGCGAAAGACAGGGCTTAGACTAAAACAAGACAAAGGGGAGCCGGAGGCAGTCCGGCTGAGAGTAGGACCGTGTGTGTCCTTTACCCTGAAACCTGATCCGGATCATGCCGGCGTAGGGACCATATCTGAGAGATGGAGTGTTGGGGATAGTTGATTATCCATGATCCATAGATGAGAGGTGGCTCTGCCGGATTGTTCCGGCAGAGTTTTTACATTTTATAAACAACAGGAGGAGAAACAAATGAATGCAAGTGTAGCGATCCAATCCTTACCGGATGCGGCAAATGACGAGGAATTAATCCGTATTGTAGATGAGGTCATTGCGTATATCAAAAGTACGGGCCTGAATTATTATGTAGGGCCGTTTGAGACAACCATTGAGGGCGACTATGATGAACTGATGGACATTGTAAAGGAGTGCCAGCACATTGCTGTGCGTGCCGGAGCGCCGCACGTTGCTGCCTACATCAAAGTCAGCTACAGACCGGAAGGAGATGTGCTGTCCATTGAAAAGAAAGTTTCAAAGCATCACGAATAAATGCTGGTCTCTGGCGGCTATTGTCGTAATTCTTGTACTATGGCAGGCAGTGTCCGCAGGGGGATTGGTTCCGGGCTATATGCTCCCGTCTCCGGTGGAGGTCGTACAGGCGTTTATCAGCGAATTTGCACTTTTAATGGAAAATGCGAAGGTGACGCTTGCGGAAGCTTTCCTGGGCTTGCTGTGTGGTGTGGCGCTTGGTTTTGTGATGGCAGTCGTTATGGACAGGTTTGACCGGCTCTATCAGGCGTTTTACCCACTCATTGTGGTGACACAGACGATTCCGACGGTGGCTGTCGCCCCGCTTCTGGTGCTGTGGTTTGGGTATGAGATGCTTCCAAAGGTGATTCTGATTGTCATTGTAACCTTTTTTCCGGTAACGGTCGGGTTGCTGACCGGATTTCGGTCGGCAGATCCGGATATGATAAATCTGCTCCGCTCCATGGGAGCGGGCAGAGTTCAGATTTTCCGGTATATCAAGCTTCCTCAGGCGATGGGGCAGTTTTTTTCCAGTCTTCGGATCTCCGCATCGTATTCCGTGGTGGGAGCGGTGATCTCCGAATGGCTTGGCGGTTTTAACGGACTTGGTGTATACATGACAAGAGTAAAAAAGGCCTTTGCATTTGACAAGATGTTTGCGGTGATTCTGCTGATTTCAGTCATCAGCCTGGTTTTGATGAAGTTGGTGGATCTGGCGCAGAGGAAATGCATGGCGTGGGAACAAACAGAAAGAGGAGAAGACAGATGAAAAAGAAAATCATTGCGATACTGATGGCAGGATGTATGACATGTTCACTTGCTGCCTGCGGTTCTGACGAGGGAGAAAAGGGAAAAGAGGGGAAAGAAAAAATTACATTTGTGTTGGACTGGACGCCAAATACGAATCATACTGGTCTCTATGTGGCGCAGGAGAAAGGCTATTTTGAGGATGAGGGACTGGACGTTGAGATCGTACAGCCGCCGGAGGACGGAGCAGACGCCCTTGTCGCTTCGGGGAAAGCGCAGTTTGGAATTTCTTTTCAGGATACGATGGCACCTGGAGTGACAGGTGAGGATATGCTTCCGACGACAGCGGTAGCGGCAGTTGTTCAGCATAATACTTCCGGTATCATTTCCAGAAAAGGCGAAGGCATGGACCGGCCGAAAGGTCTGGAGGGCAAAAAGTACGCTACCTGGGACGCGCCGATCGAAAAGGCGATGATGCAGAATGTCGTGGAGGCAGACGGCGGTGATTTTAGTAAGGTAGAGCTGGTTCCAAGTACGGTGACGGACGAGGTTTCTGCCCTGGAGTCCAAGTCTGTCGATGCAATCTGGGTTTTCTATGCATGGGCGGGGATTGCTACTGAGGTGGCAGGACTTGAGACAGATTATTTTGCGTTTAGGGATGTCAACCCATCATTCGATTATTATACACCGGTTATTATCGGAAACAATGAATTCTTAAAGAATGAACCGGAGACGGCGAAGAAGTTTTTGTCTGCTGTGAAGAAAGGATATGAAGACGCCATTGAGAATCCGAAAGCAGCAGCGGAGGTTTTGTGCGAGGCATCACCGGAGCTTGATAAGGATCTTGTCTTGGCAAGTCAGGAATATCTGAAAGACCAGTATGTTGCGGACGCTAAAAAATGGGGGTATATCGACCCGGACAGATGGAACCGGTTCTATAACTGGCTGAATGAGAATGGGCTGACAGAGACTGAGATTCCGGAAAATACAGGATTTTCTAATGATTATCTTCCGGAATAGCAAGGAGGAAACATGGCAGATTTAGTAGTGTCAGATGTGACAAAGGCGTTTGGAGAGAAAACGGTCTTACAGGATGTCTCCATTCGGATTCAAGATCACGAGCTGGTAAGCCTTCTTGGAGTGAGCGGCGGTGGCAAGACAACTCTGTTTAATGTGATCTCCGGTCTGCTTACTCCGGATCGGGGGCAGGTGCTCCTGGATGGGGATGATATCACGGGAATTCCGGGTAAAGTCAGCTATATGTTACAAAAGGATCTGCTTCTTCCATACCGTACGGTGGAGGATAACGTAGCGCTTCCGCTTGTGATCGGCGGCATGAAGAAAAAAGAAGCGAGGCAGAAAGTAGCGCCGTATTTTGAGGAATTCGGTCTCTTGGGAACCGAGAAGAAGTATCCGGCGCAGCTTTCCGGTGGAATGAGGCAGAGAGCGGCACTTTTGAGGACGTATTTGTTTTCTGACCGTCTGGCACTTTTAGATGAGCCGTTTTCAGCGTTGGATACATTGACGAAGCGTGCCATGCACCGCTGGTATCTGGATGTAATGGAGCAGATCCATCTTTCCACGATTTTTATTACTCACGATATTGATGAGGCGGTCTTATTGTCGGACCGGATTTATATTCTGGGAGGGAAACCGGGGCGGATTGTCGATGAAATCCGCATCGAAGAGCCAAGACCGAGACAGAACGACTTTCAACTCACAGACCGTTTTCTTTTCTACAAGAAACGAATTTTACAGACGATCGAAAGAACAGAGGAGTAGTATCCTCTGTTTCTGATTTTAATCAAACTGCGTTTTCCAATTATTATCATAATTTGCGTCAAAGCACATTTGAATTTGCTCGGCAGTGGTCTTTTCAGTTGCCAGATTGGCCGGCAGTTCGTCCCGATTAAAATATCCGATTCCTGTTGTTTCGATGTTTTCCGCAAAGGAACCACCGGTGGATTTGCATAAGACGAAAATTTTTATAACACCGTAAACGTAGTTTCTTACATTATGCGGCCTCCAGTCCTGAATGGCGATCAGTCTTTCGGCCGATACATGAAGTCCTGTTTCTTCCCTGGTTTCCTTTATTACATTGGAAGCTACCGACTGATCCACATCGCACCAGCCTCCCGGAAGCGACCAAGTACCGTTATTTTCATGCACAAGCAGAATCTTTCCATTCTGGAAAATCGCCGCCCTTGTATCAATTTTCGGCGTTTGATAGCCACTTTCATTACAAAATAGATTTCTCACCTTATCTATAGGAATGTCAGACATGTGGCTTATGATCTCCGCGGAAATTTCCCGAATACGTATATAGCGTTCTTTGTCATAACTATCTTTTCCATATGCTAATCCCGCTTGGGCAAGGCTCTGCAATTCGATTGCCCATTGCATCCATGTTTTATGTTCCATCATTCACACCTCGTTTTAAAAGTCAGAAGTAATCAACATATGACTGCCGATCCTTATCTTATAATAAAGACAATGTTTCATGTTTTTCTGTATTATTTCGGACAATTACTATGAGTATTCTGCCATATTTTGCGGTATTCAACAGGAGTGCAGTTGATATAGTCTTTAAAAATCTTACCAAAATAACTGCTATTACCTAATCCGCAGGAAAATCCAATTTCGGCGACCGAATCGTGGCTATGTGCAAGTAATCTGCACGCTTCTTTTAGGCGATAACTCCTAATGTACTCTGTTGGGGAAGTATGTAAATAGTTCCGAAAAATCCTGAAACACTCACGTTCACTTAAATATGCTGTGCTTGCAAGATCGGAGATGGTAATTTTTTCTGTATAATGTTCGTGAATATAAATCATCATCATTTTGAGCCGCTCGTCATTTTTATCGTATAAACTACGTTTATAAAGCCGCTCGGAAAGTAAATCAAAAAGCATAAGCCATATTTGTGATAAAATTTCCCGCACTTTTATTTCATAACCGAGATCTTTATCTGATAATTTAAAAATGCTACATAACAAGTTTAATATATCAGCGTGTTTACAATTATCGGGTGAAAATGCAACGAGTTCAATTTGCGGTGCCGCAATAATCGGCATAACATATGTTTTTTCTATCTTACTTCCGTGGCAACCGGAAATCAGTTCCGGGTCAAAAATGTGCAGAAGTTGAATTGTTTTATCTTTATAAGAAGATATCGGCTTTGTCATATGAAGAACATTGGAGTTTACAAATCCTCCCATGCCGGCGGAAAAGGAAAGGCGATTTTTTGGTGTATAATATTCTAAAACTCCGCTTTCAATATAAAAAAGTTCGATTGGCTTATGCCAGTGCCAAGGAACAAATCTTCCGTCGTATTTGTCGATTTCGGCGCGAGAAGAGATATAAGGGAAATCAGATGAAAACCCGGGTAAAATTTCTTCTTTATTTTGAAGAAGTTCAATTTTTTTTATGTTTTTCATTTGCTATTGCTCCTGTTTACAGTTGTTTTGCTAACACTTATATTATAGTCGATCATACAAATAATACCAAGCACTAAGATTCGGCTGGGCAGGCTGCGAATCTGAGCTGTATGGCGGAATCGTTACTACAGAATTAAATAGAAAAGATTTGGTAACAAATCTGTAATAAAAAAGAAAAGAAAATAGTGAATTTATTAAAAAAATTACAAATATGAATATTATAAATAAAATTTAAGAATTCTTAAAAAATGTTTCCTTGACGGTCCCTATCCTGGGTGTTATTCTGGGAACTACAGTAAACGGGTACCCAAAATGAACTTACGAAAGAGAAATGGAAAAAGCTATGAATGAACACAAAAGAAGAACACGAAGCAGGGAGAGCAGAAAGAAACAATTATTTCTGCGGGTAGGGATCACTGTTCTGACTCTTGCTGTCCTGATATTCGGGGTGATGTATTACTACATTTCTACACATCCTCTGAAGCTGAAGGGAGACGTGGTGGAGCAGGAGATGGGAGAGCCTTTTGACCCACAGGCATATATTACGAGGGTCTGGCTTGGAAGTCCAAGTGAAGTCAGCGTGCGGTCGGAAGTGGATACATCGAAAGAGGGAGATTATCCGGTTGTCTATGAGTGGAGAGACCACCGTGAGAAGGCCGTTGTGAAAGTGCGGGATACGACGCCGCCGACCCTTGTGTTGAAGGATTACAGTACGGATCTCGCCGAGGAAATTAAGCCGGAGCTCTTTGTGGAAAAGACCAGTGACATCTCCGATGTTTCAGTCCGCTTTGAAAAGGAGGATGACTGGAGCCAGGAGGGGACGTATACCGTAAGGATTCTGGCAGAAGATGCGAGCGGCAATCGGACCATAGAGGAAGCCAGCCTTACAAGAAAGAAGGATACACAGAAGCCGGAGATTCAGGGCGTGCAGAATCAGACGGTCAAGCAGGGAAAGAGCCTGGATTTTACAGGCGGAGTCTCCGTAAAAGATGATATGGATCCCAAGCCATCATTGGAGGTTCACTCGGAGCACGTCGATTTTGCTACACCAGGCATCTATAAAGCTGTGTATACCGCCAGAGACCGATCGGGCAATGTGGAGGAGATCGTTCAGAAAGTGACGGTGGAGGCGAATCCGGAGTGGAATGAAAAGATCGTATATCTGACCTTTGACGACGGGCCGTCGGATAATACGAAGAAGATTTTGGATATATTAGATGAATATAAGGCGAAAGCTACATTCTTTGTTACAGGACATAATCAAAAGAAAAACGATATGCTCCGCATAGCTCATGAGAAAGGACATGCTGTAGGACTTCACACATATACCCACGACTATGCATCTGTCTATGAGTCGGAACAGGCATATTTTGATGATTTACAGAAAATTTCTAACATGGTCGAGAAGGTAACGGGAGAAAAGTCCCGGTTGATCCGTTTCCCGGGCGGTTCCAGTAATACCATCAGTAGGAAATATGCTCCGGGACTGATGACGAAGCTCACGAGGGAAGTGCAGGAAAAAGGGTACCAGTATTTTGACTGGAACTGTGATTCCACCGATGCAAGCGGAAATAATGTTCCGGTGGATAAGCTGATCGCAAATGCGACGTCTTCCCAGGCGAAGCATATCAATATTTTAATGCATGATACAGATGCAAAAGACACCACGGTGGAAGCACTGCCAAAGATCATTGAGCATTACCGGAAACAAGGCTATGCTTTTAGGGCGCTGACAGTGGATTCGTATGCGCCGCACCACCAGGTCAATAATTAAAGGAAGAATGTGGAAAAGACAGGAGCCGTCCGGAAAAGATCCGGGCGGCTCTACTTTTTTTTGCGGACGGCAATATCTTGGAACTGGAAGTAGTCTGGGCGGTGGCGGGATTGGGTATACTCAAATTGAATCCCGTTGTCGTCAAAGGTTTGATTGGTGATGACGGCAAGACAGGTATAATCTTTCAGATCCAGGTACGTTTCGTCCGCCTGGGTCATGCGCTCCACTGTAATGGTTCGCTTACTTGTGGAGATGGAGATCCCCAGATCATTTTCCAGATAATCATAGACGGAATTGCGGGCGATTTCCGGGGTCAGATCTCTTACCTGCTCCATGCTGAAATAATTGTGATCCAGAATGAGCGGAATTCCATCCAAGTAACGCAGACGTTGAATGTAGTACAATTTGGTGCCGAAAGGGAAACCGGTCTTTTTAGAGATTTTTTCGTCAGCGGATAATTGAGAAAAATGAAGTACCTTTGTAAATGGAACCTTTTTGTTTCTTATGGCGGATTCCAGGAAAGACTCGATTCCTCCCACGGTAAAAGCAGCCTGATCCACGGGCTGGAAGATATTGCGAACGCCTTTTCCGTGCATTGGCTGCACATAGCCTTCGGCTGTCAGTTCAGCCAGAGCTCGCCGGACTGTATTCCTGGAACAATCATAGGTCTGTACAAGAAGATGTTCTGATGGAAGCAGATCCTGATAGGCGTACGTTTCGTCTTCGATTTTCTGTTTCAGATCGTGATAGATGATATCATACTTTGCTTTTGGCAATGTTTTGCACTCCCTTTTCTTGTTTAAACATCTTAAGATACAGTATAAGGACATTGGGATCAGAAAGCAAGTAGATTTTTAGAAAAATGATTGACATGTTTAAACAAGTGTGCTATATTAAAGTTGTTCAAACAAGTTCGTAAAAATAAATGGAAAAGGAGAGAGAAGCATGGCGAAATACGAGAATGACGTGAAGCAGCTTTTGAAGCTGATCGGCGGCAAGGAAAATATCCAGGCTGTTTCACATTGTATGACAAGAATGCGTTTCGTACTTGTTGATCCGAAGAAGGCAGATGAAAAGGCCATTGAGGAGATTCCGGCAGTTAAGGGAACCTTCACACAGGCAGGACAGTATCAAGTTATCATTGGTAATGATGTGTCCGTGTTTTACAATGAATTTACTTCCTATGCTGGGATTGAGGGAGTAAGTAAAGAGGCGGCGATGGCGGCCGCAAAGACGAATCAAAATGTAGTACAAAAGATGATGGGTGCGCTTGGTGAGATTTTCGCGCCACTGATCCCGGCCCTGATCTGCGGCGGTCTGATCCTAGGATTCCGCAATATCATCGGAGAGATCAATTTTTTCGAGAATGGAACAAAGAGTCTGGCAGATATGTATCAGTTCTGGGAGGGAACTTATAATTTCCTGTGGCTCATTGGAGAGGCGGTATTCCATTTGCTGCCAGTGGGCATTGTATGGTCTATCACAAAGAAGATGGGTACGACACAGATTCTTGGTATCATCTTAGGTTTAACCCTGGTATCTTCCCAGCTATTAAATGGGTTCAGTGTGGCGGACACACCGACGGCCGATATTCCGGTATGGGATTTTGGATTTGCCAAGGTAGAGATGATCGGTTATCAGGGGCAAGTTATTGCTGCCATGATGGCAGGATTTGTCCTTGTATACCTGGAGAAATTCTTTAAGAAACACTGCCCGGAAGTGATCAGTATGATTGTCGTACCGTTTTGTTCCCTTGTTCCGGCAGTTATCATCGCACATACCGTGGTAGGGCCGATCGGCTGGACCATAGGAAACGCCATTGCGGATGTTGTCTATGGTGGACTGATGTCCAGCTTCGGATGGTTGTTTGCTGGGCTGTTCGGACTGCTCTATGCGCCGATTGTTATGACAGGGCTTCATCACATGACGAATGCCATTGACACCCAGTTGGTTAACACGTATGACGGAACGATTCTCTGGCCGATGATCGCGCTTTCTAACATTGCACAGGGCTCTAGCGTTTTGGCAATGTCCATTCTTCAGAAGAAAAACGAAAGAGCACAGCAGGTTAATGTTCCAGCATGCATCTCCTGTTATCTTGGTGTAACGGAGCCGGCACTCTTTGGTGTTAATCTGAAATATGGATTCCCGCTGATCTGCGGTATGATCGGTTCTGCCATCGCGGCGATGATCTCTGTCGGATTCGGCGTGCAGGCATTAAGTATCGGAGTAGGCGGACTCCCTGGTATCATTTCCATCAAGCCGGAATTCTACCTGATTTTTTTGCTGGCAATGGCAGAAGCTATCGTTGTACCGTTTGTTCTCACGTTTTTTGTGGGAAAGAAGAAGCTCTCTAAGGAAGACAGAGGACTTGCGGCAAAAGGGACAACAGCAGCGACAGAGACGGTACTAAAAGAAGAAACAGCGAAGTCAGTAGACAAAGCCCCGGAAGAATCACTGACAGAAATAAAAGCTATCTTAAGCGGAAAGGTGATTCCGATTGAAGAAGTAGATGATGATGTATTCTCCCAGAAAGTCATGGGAGACGGTGTGGCAATCGAGCCGACCGATACGACAGTGGTAGCTCCGGCGGACGCGGAGGTCAGCATTGTCATGGCGGAGACCGGACACGCATGTGGACTGACCCTTGCCAATGGGATGGAGATCCTCATCCATGTGGGAATCGATACAGTGGACATGGGAGGAGACGGGTTCAAGCTCCTTGTTGCTCAGGGAGATCATGTATCATGCGGAGCACCGTTGATTCAGTTTGAACCGGAGAAAATTAAAGCTGCGGGACATCCGACGACTACCATGTTGATTCTAACAGGAGAAGGAACTGCCCGAAATATCCAGATGAGAACAGGGCAGACAGCAGAGGCAGGAAAGACAGCCGTTATCTCATTTGAATAGAAAAATGAAGAAGAAAAGGGAGGAAAGTGCGTGATGAAAACAGTAGATTTTAAGAAAAGTACGGTTTATCAGATTTATCCGAAATCATTTTATGACAGCAACCACGATGGACTGGGTGATCTCCGTGGAGTGATCCAGAAGCTGGATTACATCAAAGAACTTGGAGCAGACTACATCTGGCTGACGCCGTTCTTCGTATCCCCACAGAATGACAACGGATACGATGTGGAGGATTATTACAATATTGATCCACGTTATGGCACGATGGAGGACGTGGAAGAGTTAATCCGTGAAGCGGACAAACGGGGAATACGCCTGATGTTTGATATGGTATTCAACCATGTATCAAACCGTCACGAATGGTTCAAAAAAGCGATGGAGGGCGACCCGTACTACAAAGACTTTTTCTTCTTCAAAAAAGGCAAGGAAAACGGAGAGCCTCCAACTAACTGGGAGAGTAAGTTTGGCGGAAGTGCCTGGGAGTATGTGGAAAAATTCGATGAATATTATCTGCATCTTTATGATGTTACCCAGCCGGATCTTAACTGGGACAATGGAAATGTCCGCAAAGAAGTGCAGAACGTCGTGCGCTTCTGGATGGGAAAGGGAGTCAAAGGCTTCCGATTTGACGTGGTGAATCTGATCAGCAAAGGTCAGTTCGAGGATGACTACGAGGGAGACGGCAGAAGATTCTACACGGACGGACCGAACATCCACAAGTATTTAAAAGAGCTGCACGATATGACATTCGGCACCGACGCGGAAATCGTGACAGTAGGAGAGATGTCCAGTACTTCCATGGAAAACTGCTATCAGTATGCAGGAGCCGATACCGGAGAGCTATCTATGGTATTTAATTTTCACCATCTGAAAGTGGACTTCATGGGAAACGAGAAATGGGTCCTGGTGCCGGCGGACTTTGGAAAACTGAAGCAGATCCTTTTTGACTGGCAGACACAGATGTCGGAACACCATGCATGGAATGCGGTCTTTTGGTGCAACCACGATCAGCCTAGAGTTGTGTCCAGATTCGGAAGTGAGGATAAATACTGGAAAGAATCTGCCAAAATGTTGGGAACAGTGATTCACATGCTGAGAGGAACACCGTATATCTACCAGGGCGAAGAGCTCGGGATGACGAACGCAGGCTTTACGGATATTTCCCAGTACCGGGACGTAGAAAGTATTAACCACTTTCGGATTCTCCAGGAAAAGGGATTAACAGAGTCCGATGCCTATCGGATTCTGCAGATTCATTCCAGGGACAACAGCCGGACGCCAATGCAGTGGAATGCAAGTACGAATGCAGGATTCACGTCCGGGGATACAAAGCCTTGGATTTCGGTGAATCCGAATTATATAAAGATCAATGCCGAACAGCAGATGAGAGAGGATGACTCGATCTTTGCTTATTATCAGAAACTGATTCGTATCAGGAAAGAGCTGGATGTTGTGGCATACGGCGATATCATCCCGCTTGCAAAAGACCATCCATCCGTTTTCGCTTACAGAAGGAGCTACCAGAACGAAGATATGATCGTTGTCAATCATTTCTATGGAAAAGACACCGACTGGAAGATCGATCTGGATTTGACCGGGTACGACTGTATCCTTGGAAATTACAGTGATTACACGAAACCACAGGGAGGGACATGGAGACTTCGTCCTTATGAAACGATGATTTGGTACAGAAAATAAAAAGTCATACAATGGGGGCAGATTTCTCATACAGGAATCTGCCCCCAAAATACGATACAGAATATCATGTTTTCAGATCTTAAAACCGGATCCAGCGCTTTAATTCCTGGTAGATCCGTGCAATAGGAAGTCCGACGATAGTATTGTAGTCGCCGTGGATGCCTTTGATATAGACGGCAAAAGCGCCCTGGATTCCATAAGCGCCGGCTTTGTCGTAAGGCTCGTCTGTATTCAGGTAGGCCCCAATTTCTTCCGGCGACATCGGATAGACGTCCACATCGCTCGATTCGTAGAATGTATGCGTCTTCTCTTTTGTGCCATTATAAAGTATCAAACTGACCCCGGTATATACCTGGTGTATGTGATTCTGAAGGGAAGAGATCATCTGGTAAGCGTCGCCTCTTTCGGATGGTTTGCCGAGGATCTGTCCATTATTTGCCACAACGGTGTCGGATCCGATGACGAGAAATGATTCGCCAGGATGGGCAGCTTTCCATGTAGAATACACATTCTCCGCTTTTTGCCTTGCAAGTTCCTGCACGACTTCCTCAGGACGGGAGGAGGTGATCCGCTCTTCACAGGAAGATGGGAGTACGGTATGTTCGATTCCCACCTGGGTGAGCAGCTCCGTCCGTCGTGGGGAAGCAGACCCAAGAACGACAGTGAGGTCAGAAAGGGACAACCGTTCTGTTTGATCCTGACGGGATTCTGAGGAGGAGTCCAAAGCGTCACAACTCTGCACTGTTTCTTTTTCATTCCATGCATGGATGCATGCAGAATCGTATTCCGGGTGAGAGGCCGGATCAAACACAAGGATCTGGACACTATAAGGTTTTAACGTGAGCTGTCCATTCATATGGAAACGTTCTCCTCCAAGGAGATCCTGTACCTCTCCTTGAAGTTCGCCATGGTTGGCGGTAAAGTCAGAATTTTCCGCATTGATAGCAACGAATACCCGCTCCCGGTCTGTCTTTCGCTCGAAAATGAGCTGACGGTTAGTGATGAGGACATTCCGATATGAGCCGTTACACAGGGCGTCGCTTTTCTGACGAAAAGAGATCAGCCGCCGTAGGTACTGGGTGAATTCGTTCGGCTTTGGCGACTCAAAGCAAGGCCGGAGAGCATAGTCATTGTCAGGAGCTTTTATGCCTTCCTCTCCCCATTCGCTTCCATAATAAATACACGGAATTCCCGGCATGGTCATCAATGTGCCATAGACTGGATAAAGGTGGCGTTTATCCTTTAAAATGCTGGCGATCCGTGTAACATCATGGTTATCTACGAATGTCATCAGATGCTTGCCCCGATAGATACACCACTGTTCCGGGCCAAATTGACGATTCAGGGAATGGGCGATTTCAAAAAGATTCATATCGTTAAAACTGGAGAACAGCCCTTTGTAACATTCATAGTTCGTGCAGCTATGGAGCATTTCATCATTGACGATCTGATTGTAGTCCCCAAACAGAACTTCCCCAATGAGAGCGAAGTCAGGTTTTAATTCGGTACAGAAACTCCGCAGTCTTCTCATAAATCCGTGATCCAGACTGTATGCTACATCCAGACGAAGCCCGTCGATTTCAAAGGTTTCGATCCAGAAGCGGACACAGTCTAACAGGTAATCCACCACGGCAGGATTTTTAAGATTCAGTTTCACAAGCTCGTAGTGTCCTTCCCATCCTTCATACCAGAATCCATCATCATAACCACTGTTTCCATCGAAGTTGATATAGAACCAGTCTTTATAAGGAGAATCCCATTTCTTTTCCTGTACGTCCTGGAAAGCCCAGAATCCTCGCCCTACATGGTTGAACACGCCGTCCAATACTACACGGATTCCTTTCGCATGGAGAGAGCGGCAGACCCCGGCAAAGTCCTCATTAGTCCCAAGACGACAGTCGATTTTACGGAAATCCCTTGTATCATATCCGTGATTGTCCGATTCGAAAACCGGATTCAGGAGAATAGAATCTACGCCCAGGTCTGCCAAATAATCCGTCCAGTCCAGAAGTTTGCGGATTCGGGAGACGGTCTGCCCGTCGTTGTGTACAGGAGCTCCACAGAATCCGATGGGATAGATCTGATAGAAAATACTATGATAAGCCCACATAAAAAGCCTCCTCATTCTTTTTGGTTTCTGTTATTCTATATAAAGAAATAAACAGTAACAGTGTACCATGTTAAAAATCAAGATTCAACGGGTGGAGCCCGAAAAGGGAGGGAAATGAGATGACTATGAAAAATGGAAGAAAAACGCAAAAAAAGGTTGACACAGTAGGAAGGTAATAATATAATAAAAAAGTATGACGTGAGAAGAAAACAGTTTGCACCAAAGCCCCGGAGCGGACTGATTTCCCAATATATACATGAATGTTAGTAGAAAATAGAGAATGTAAACAGGAGGTCAACCAATGAAAACTTATATGGCTAATCCAGATAAGATTGAAAGAAAATGGTATGTAGTTGATGCAGAAGGACAGACTTTAGGTCGTCTTTGCTCTGGAATTGCAAATGTTTTAAGAGGAAAAAATAAACCGGTTTATACACCGCACGTTGATACAGGTGACTACGTAATCGTAATCAATGCTGACAAGATCAAAGTGACAGGAAAAAAGATGGATCAGAAGATCTACTACAATCACTCCGAGTATGTCGGCGGTATGAGAGAGACAACACTGAAAGAAATGATGGCTAAGAAACCGGAAAAGGTAATTGAACTTGCTGTCAAGGGAATGCTTCCGAAGGGACCTTTAGGAAGAGCAATGATCAAGAAACTTCATGTTTATGCAGGTGCAGAGCATGATCACGCAGCTCAGAAACCAGAAGTGCTGACATTTTAAGGAAAGGTTGAGAGGAGGAAAATACAGTGGCTAATGCAAAATATTATGGAACAGGAAGAAGAAAAAAATCCATCGCAAGAGTATATTTAGTACCGGGAACAGGTAAAATCACAATCAATAAAAGAGACATTGACGAGTATTTTGGACTTGAGACATTAAAGGTTGTAGTTCGTCAGCCGCTCGTTGCTACAGAGACAACAGATAAATTTGACGTATTAGTAAATGTACACGGGGGCGGATACACAGGACAGGCTGGTGCCATCCGTCACGGTATCTCAAGAGCATTACTCGAGGCTGACGCTGAGTACAGACCAGTATTAAAAGCGAACGGATTCCTTACACGTGATCCACGTATGAAGGAGCGTAAGAAATACGGTCTCAAAGCAGCTCGTAGAGCACCTCAGTTCTCCAAACGTTAATCTCGGTTATCGAAAAGAGAATATCAAATGGTATATCAAACCTCAGAAACCTTGTGTTTCTGGGGTTTTTTCTTACCCAGGAAACGTTGTGGGATGTGCTGAAAAGCGGTGGAATTTACTCAGTTTGTAACGCGTTTGCAACAAAAATATCTAAAGAATTTAGGACACTTTTCAATGATAGACACTGGAGAGTGTCCTTTGTTATGCAGATTTTGTATCGGCAGTTACGCAGTTATCGTTTTCTAGGGTTTTGTTGATTGCGTCTACAAGAACCTGCATATCTAAGTGAGTATAAACTTTTTCTGTCAAAGTCATAGCACCGGAGTGCCCCACAATTTTCTTGATGGTTGTATCCTGAATACCAGCTTCCGATAACATGGAAATACAGGTGTGCCGGGTACAATGTGGTGTGCGGTCAATTCCAATCTGTTCTACAAGAGGAGTCCAATAGCTGTCATAGTAATTGCGATAAAGAAATCTTTTTCCCTCCTCTGTATGAAGAAGATATTCGCAATTCGGACAAGACTCATACCAGTTTTTATAGTAAGGCAGGAGTTTATCTGCAATCGGAACTTTTCGGATGCCGTTTTCCGTTTTACTGTCGATCACATCAAAATACTGTTCTTCCAAATGCACATTTTCTTTTTTTAAGTCAAGAAATTCAGAGATACGTGTGCCATTATAGAGCAGCATGAGGATGATCTGATAGTACTTGTCCTCTTTCATTGTCCAAACTTTTGCAACTTCTTCTTTCGTGAATTTTGTACGCGTATGCTTGTTTGGATTGCGGTCTTTATACTGGGCAATCTCTACATAAGTAGAATAGTCTTTATTGCAGATGTCATTTTTCAATGCAAAGTCATATAACTGGTTGAACAGAATTTTAATTTTCTTCAATGTAGGAAAATTTTTTCCGCATGTATCAATAACCTGTTGTAAATCTGTCAGTTTCAAATCCTTGAAAACTCGATTGTAAAGAATACCACACGTTTTATAAGAAGCCTTGTATCCTTTGATATTGCTTTCGGATACCGTAGGGAATTTTTTCTTTGACCATTCTTCGTATACTTCCTCAAAGGTCATTTTTGCGGCCTTCGTGTCATAAGGATTTCGATTATAATCAGCGAGCATTTGTAAGCTTTCAGTTTTTGTGGCAGCATATCCGATGATGATGTATTCATTTACTTTCTTTTCTTTGACTGGATCGATATGATACCCCGTGGTTTTGCGAACCATCCAAGGTTTCCTTCTTTTTCCAGATAATTTTACTACACTTCCGTAGCCGTTCGGCAATTTCATATTCTAAAAATCCTCCTTTAAAATTAGGACTCTTTCTTACCGTACCGCTCATTCATAATTTTTTGAAATCTCTGGATTCGTTCTTCGTTAGAGATTTCTTCAGCTTCTTTTTCGGTCAGCTTTGCATTTGCGTAATAAGCAAGTGTCTGATCCTGCCACTTCTGATAAGATTCAAGACTTGTCTGATAGTCCTTGACTTCATTTCTTTTATCCTCGAATTCTTCCAAGAACAGACAGAGATCCTGATTAAACTCTGCAGAAATATCTTTGCCATTAAAAGTAATAGCGCATTCCCACCCATCATAATGTGGCGGACGTTTGATTTCGATATTAAAGCCAAGTTCCTTTATCTGATCTAGCTGAAATAGGAAACTCATAATATCAGAAAGATTTTCTAAAGGTTTCCTCTCGACATCATACCCTATAAGATATGTGGATTCGCAGTTCAGAACCTTGGCGATTTCATTGAGCATGGCAATGGAAACTTCAATCTCACCACTTTCATATTTTTGAATTGTGCGAAGTGATTTTCCTAACAAATTTGCCAGCTCTGTCTGGTTAATGCCTTTTTCTTTTCGAGCAGTACGGATTCTAAGTCCGATTTGATTGTTATGCAACTTCTCATTACTCATCATTTATTCACCTCACGATCATCATATCACAAAAAAATGCGAATTACAAGTGCGTAATCATATTTAAAAGTATTGACATATGAAAAATAAGTGCATATAATAAAAATACGAACTAAAAGTACATATTAAAGTAGAAAGGAGAATTAAAATGAAGATAAACGTATTAAAAGTACAGATTATGATGGGAGAAAGAGGATTAACGATTAAGAAATTGGCTGAGTTAAGCGGCGTGTCAAGGCAGACAATTTCCTGCATTATGTCGGGAAAGGGATGTACACCGCAGGTAGCATATAAAATTGCTAAGGCTTTAGACCAGGAACTTTGTGAGATTATAAGGGATGATATGGAAAATGGATAAAAGATTGTATGTAGAATTACCACCATTTACAGGAAGAAATGTGCCAATTACAGAAATTGCAAAAGCTATTGGAAAAGATGCTCACTACGTTCGCATCGGAATACAGCAGGGAATTTTAAAATTTGGAGTGGCGATAAAGATAGGGAATTCCAATGAATTCAGTTATTACTGTCCGGATCGTAAAGTATGGGAGGAAACCGGATACTTTAATGAGGAAATAAAAAAAGGAAAAGAAAAAGCCCTTGTGTAACACAAGGACAGCTTCTCAGAGTTTTTGAAAACTCAATCTCGCAAGTTCAGTATATCAAAGACTCTGAGAGAATACAATGAAATTTTTGGAGGAGTCAAAATGAATATTTTTCAAACAGTAAAAGAAAACGTGACTGCAAGGCAGGCTGCCGAACAGTATGGATTGAAAGTAAATAGAAATGGAATGGTGTGCTGTCCTTTTCATAAGGACAGGCATCCCAGCATGAAAGTGGAAAAAGGATTCTACTGTTTTGCCTGCGGTGCAAAAGGAGATGTTATTGCTTTTGTATCAGACTTTTTTCATCTGATGCCACTTGAGGCGGCAAAAAAACTGGCAGAGGACTTTCAAATTTCCATTCAGGATAGCGGGACACAGAAGATACGAAAGAGGAAAAAGAAAAGAACGCCTACATCACGAAGTCTGCACGATACCGAGCGGAAAATGGAGCAGTGGGAACAGGAAAGTATTCGAATTTTATCCGAATATCTCCGGCTTTTAGAAGAATGGAAAAGGGAATATGCACCGAAAGGTCCGGAAGGTATGTGGAACGAAAAATTTATGGAAGCGTGCCGGCAGAAAGAAAAGACCGAGTATTATCTGGACATTCTGTTGGAAGGAGATTTGAGGGACAGGATCGATACTTTGTTAGATAAGGGAAAGGAAGTGGAAGAACTTGAGAAACGACTGGGATAGCATCGATGAAAATACGAAGAAAAGGTTGAACGAAGCACTGGACAATATTCCGATCTGGTATGCGGATGGCCAGCTGGATGAGGTTAAATTCTGTGAAAGTTTTCTGCAGAAGATACCGCTCAAATGCATTAATGGGATTTTCTTTGGTTTGGATGGAATGATGCCGGATGCATTGGTGGAAAAAGAAATTTATGGGATGGTAAAACCATTTCTGACAAAGGGAATTTCAAAGAAAGTAAAGCAGCTACTGGAGGTTCTGCGGCTGGAAGCACATTCTGAGGAATTGCCAATCCAGCTTGACAGAATTCATGTGAAAAACGGTACATATTTCCTGAATGGTAATTTTAGCAGCGAAAAAGAATTCTGTCTAAACCGATTGCCGGTATCTTACGAAAAGCGAAATTCTGAGCCGACACGATGGATGAAATTTTTATCGGAGCTGTTAGATGAAGAAGACATTTTAACTCTGCAGGAATATATGGGATATACCCTTCTTCCATCCAATAAAGCGCAGAAGTTGATGATGCTTTTGGGAAAAGGCGGGGAAGGAAAGTCCAGAATTGGTCTGGTCTTGCGGTGCATTTTGGGAACCAACATGAATGTAAGCAGCATCCAGAAGGTGGAGCATAATCGATTCGCAAGGGCAGATCTGGAACACAAACTTCTCATGGTAGATGATGATATGAAACTGGAAGCGTTAAAGGATACCAATTACATTAAATCGATTGTTACGTTGGAGGATAAGATGGATCTGGAAAGAAAATCCAGGCAAAGTGTGCAAGGGAGTCTGTATGTGAGATTTCTTTGTTTTGGAAATGGTAGTCTCAGTTCACTGCATGACCGGTCTTATGGATTCTATCGGAGACAGATCATTCTGACGGTCAAGGATATTCCGGCAGGAAGAGTAGATGATCCATATCTGATCGAAAAGTTACGGGAGGAAGCAGATAATATTTTTCTCTAGTGTCTGGAAGGATTGGAGCGTTTGCTAAAAAATGATTACCGATTTACCTTAAGTGAGAAAACAAAGAAAAATCTTCATGAGGCGATGGAATCCGGAAATAACATCATTTCCTTTATGGAATCAACAGGATATATCCGGTTAGAAGAAAACACAACAGCAACTTCCAGAAATTTGTATCAGGCATATTGCAGGTGGTGTGAAGATAATGCAGAGAAGCCAATGAGTGCCAGAAGTTTTTCAGGGTATCTGAAAGATAACGAAAAAAATACAATATCCGGTATTCTACAAATATTTTTTCAGACAATGGGAAAAATGCGCGGGGATTTCAAGGAATTCATACGCAGATACGCTGGGAGAGCAATCGGTGATACGGTAAAAATACAGAAAAGGAAAAGCGAAGAGAAAAGCGTATATGCGTATAGTTGCGGAGAAATAGAGGAAATTAAGGATTCAAAATGTATGAAATATACGCTTATACGTTTATACGGATAGTAAGGAATATAAGAGATCATTTTAAAATTCAGGATGGGTTATAGGGCGATAAAAGATCAAATATGCACCCGGAAACGGGTAAAAAAATGGGCCGATATGACCAAAATGAAAAATCAAAATCATCAAGTGGTAAGACCACAAATTTGTAAAATAAGCCTCGGCGCTTGAGAGCGAAATATATCCATCGCACAAAACTAAAGTTTTATGCTCTGTGTATTTCGCCCTGCTGGGAGCTAAATGCCGGAAACGGCAATGAGTTCGTAAACAGGTGCTTATGCACCTGTTCACAATAAAGTCGGCGAGAGCCAAGGAAGGAGGATACTTATAAGCAGACATTCATTTATCAGACAAAGTAAGCTGTCTGATGTGGCAGGAAGGATTGACTACATCTCAAATCCGAAACGACAGGAATATTTATATGCGACCTATCAGACAGAGGGAGCAACAACGAAGTTTTGGAAAAATCTTGCAAGAGAAAATCAGTTGGACTTTAGGGCGAACGGATCGGCAGGAAAATGTATCGAAGGGCGTGAGTTCATCATAGCTCTTCCTGAAAGTTTTGTTCAGTACAAAGCTGACGATACGGTAAGACTTTTTACAGAAGCTTTTCATAGAAAATATGGTGTGGAATGCAGTGCTGCCCTTCATCACAACAAGGCAAAGACAAATTATCATATTCATCTGGTATTCAGTGAGCGGAAAATGTTGGAGCAGCCCGAAGTAAAGATTGCCACCCGAAATATGTTTTATGATGAGCAGGGAAAGCACAGACGCACAAAGAAAGAGGTTTTAGACGAGCAGGGCAATCTTCGGGCGGGATGCAGTATTATCCCTAAAGGGGAAGTTTATGAAAGCCATATCTTCACAAGAAAAGAGGAATGGTTTAAGAACAAAATCTTTACCAAAGAAGTCAAAGAACTGTTTACCGATACGATCAACCGATATGTAAAAGAAGAATCAGAAAAACTTTCTGTATTCCAACAGGGCAGTGTTTACCTGGCAACGAAGAAAATCGGAAAGAACAATCCGAAAGCGGAGGCAATAAAGGCAGACAATGCAGCAAGGCAGGAATGGAATCGGACAGTTGATGTGGCATTAGTCGAGGGGGTTCCCGAAGAAGATATTTTGAAGATCAAGCAGGAAAAAATAACAGACAAAACGCTGCAATCTATCAGGACACATGGTTGGCTACCGGAGATGTTCCGTCAGATTATCCGAGGTGCAAAAGACTTTTTACAGGAAATGATTTTCAAATTTAAGCTACCGCCAAGACCTGTGCCAAAGATTGACTTGCAGGAGTGGAAAGATATGCAGAAGATTCTGTATGAATTGCAGGGACGGTCAAGGGAGATAAAACGCACACAGCAGGATATTTCTTCTTTGAAAAAGCAACTGTCAGAGTTACGAGGACTATTTAAAGGCAAAGAGCGAAAATCTTTGGAAGGGAAAATTGAACTGTTAGAGGATTTGGAAAAACGTCTGCACAAGAGCATGGAACAGATTGTAAAACGTGAAGGTTATCCCAATGTACAATCTTTTCAGAAGGTTCATAACAAGGCAGAAGCACTAATCATGGAATACAATGAAGAGCTGCGAGCATGGAAAAATCAGACGCAACAGAAAAAGGAGAACCCGTTGGAACAGACGAAAAAAGCAAGTGTATTGGAAAAGCTACACCGCTATCAGCAGGAAGGCAGACAGCAACCGAAACGGCCAGCCGAGAAGAAATCTATGGATAGAGAACGATAAGAAAGGTGGAATAGACAATGAAGAAAACAATGTTTGAAAAAATGGGCTGCACTTATGTCAGGCAAGGGGATTATCTTATCCCCTGTCTTACCTTGCTGAGGGAAGAATAGAAACTTTTGGGTAGATGAAATGTTGTTCCAAACAATAGAATTAAAAAAGAACAAATGTTCTGCGAAAATACTTGAAATTATTCAGATAAATGAATATAATGGAGAATGTAAACGAGGAGGAAGAACATGGAGTATTTAACAACAATAGAGATGTCTAAAGAATGGGGAATCTCTTCAAGAAGAGTAGCGATTCTTTGTGAGCAAAATCGTATAGAGGGAGTTATAAAAAAGGGCAAAACATGGCTGATCCCTTATGGGGCAATTAAACCTGCTGATGGCAGGAAAAATAATCATAGTCAACGAGGTGCATCCAAATGTTAAAAGATAAAACATTAACATATATTAGTTTGTTTAGTTGTGCAGGGGTTGGCTGTTTTGGATTTAAAAAAGCTGGCTTTGAGTGCATAGCAACAAATGAACTGATTGAAAGAAGATTAAATGTTCAAAAATTTAATAATAAATGTAAATTTGATTCGGGATATATTTGTGATGACATAACAACTGATGAAACCAAAAATAAAATATTTGATGAAATAAAAAAATGGAAAAGACTGGGCAATGACAGGGTTGATGTGTTAATTGCAACACCACCATGTCAGGGAATGTCAGTTGCCAATCATAAAAAATCGGAGAATGAAATTGTTAGAAATAGCTTGGTGGTAGAATCTGTGCAGTTGATTCAAAATATTAAACCAAGGTTTTTTATTTTTGAAAATGTAGCGGCCTTTATGAAAACTGGCTGTACAGCACCAGATGGAACCATTAAGGCTATCGGTGACGTTATTTATGAAGAATTGAGTGAAAAATATATTATTGTGAGTAGAATCTTGAATTTTAAGAATTATGGTTCTAATTCTTCCAGAACTCGTACGGTTGTTATTGGTGTAAGTAGAGAACTAGGAGAATATGTGGCTCCGATTGAACTATATCCGACCTATGTAGAGGAAAAAACACTTAGAAGTATTATTGGAGAGATGCCTGAACTTCAATGGGGAGAGATTTGTCCTAATGATTTTTATCATGCATTTAGAACATATCCGGAAGAAATGAGATGCTGGATTCATGATTTAAAAGAGGGAGAAAGTGCATTTGATAATGAAGACGAATTGAAGCGTCCTCATAAAGTGGTAGATGGAAAGATAGTGCCGAATATTCAGAAGAATGGGGATAAATATACTCGTCAGTATTGGGATAAAGTGGCACCATGCATTCATACGAGGAATGATCAGCTTGCAAGTCAAAATACAGTGCATCCGAAAGAAGATAGGGTGTTTTCGATTCGTGAATTGATGAAAATTATGACTATTCCTGATGATTTTAGATGGATTAATTATTCATTAGATGAATTAAACTTGATGTCTGAAAAAAACAAGAAATCTTTGTTGAAGAAAGAAGAGATCAAGATAAGACAGAGTATTGGTGAAGCAGTACCAACAAGTGTTTTCTTTCAGATTGCCTGCAATATAAAAACATTTATGGAGAAAGAGCATTTCAATAGTACGGTTATAAATAAAACAATAGAAAGTTACAAATTAGATAGAGCAGATAAGTTGCTTCTGTTTATAAAAGAAAATCCTTTGAACTTGGGGGGGGCGACGTTAGCACGTATTGCTGAATTATCAAATTCTAAAAGAGAAAATAATGCAGCTTACTATACAAATAAATTTATTGTTAATGAGATATTCAAAAAACTTCCAGATATTGCGAAAAATGAAATTCGTATTTTGGAACCATCTGTTGGAGTGGGGAATTTTTTACCATTTATTTTTAAAAAGTATGAGGATATACGAAAGGTCAATATAGATGTTGTTGATATTGATGGGGTGAATTTAGAAATTCTTAAATTGTTGTTGTCAAAGCAGCAGATTCCGTCTAATGTTAATATCCGTTTTATTCAAGCAGATACCTTATTGTATAACTTTAAAGAAAAATATGATTTAGTAATTGGAAATCCACCATTTTCAAAACTTAAGGTGAAAGAAGCAAAAAAGTACTTGAGAAATAATTTAAATAAAGATACCACAAATACTTTTGAATTTTTTTTGGAGAAAGCCCTAACAATATCCGATTATGTTGTAATGATTACACCTAAGGCTGTTTTAAATACTCCGGAGTTCGGGATAACAAGAGATTTACTTGCCACTAAAAAAATTGATTGTATACAGGACTATGGAGAAAATGGATTCAAAGGAGTGTTGGTAGAAACCATCTGTTTGTTTATTGATATGAATGGAAAACCGAAAACTACTAGAATTGAATCAATGACTTTGAAAAAAAGTATAGTACAAAAGCAACAATACATAACAGATAAAAAATATCCGTATTGGATTATATATCGAGATAATTTTTTTGATCATATTTCAAAGCGGCTTGATTTTAATAAATTTACTGTGTTTAGAGATAGACAGATTACAAACACAAATACTACACAGGATGACAAAGGAAATTGTCTAAGAGTTATTAAGTCGCGAAATATTAGTGATGATGGGAAAGAAATTATTGATATACCTGGATATGATTCATATATAAAAAAGGATACTGTAAAGTCGCTTAGTGCATATAAGTTTGTGGATAATAGAAATGTATATTTGACACCTAATATGACATATAAACCGAGAGTTATGAGAAATGTGGGAAATGCGGTGGTAAATGGTTCTGTTGCAGTTTTGATACCGAGAGAGAATATGGAACTGACAGAGGAACAAATGGAGTATTTTTCTTCAGATGAATATAGAAAGTTTTATCAGATTGCAAGAAATTATCAGACACGTTCGCTAAATGTAGATGCAACAAGCGTATTTTTTTATGGAGTTTTGAGGGGAGATAACAATGGATAATGCGACAATACAGAAATTTTTAGATGAACATGATTATGATATTAGAAAGACTCATAATGGACGTTGGATTGATCAAAAGTGTACGATGGACGTTGTGTGCCTGGTGTCTGATTGTATTGTAGAGTATACAAGCAATAAAGAAGACAAGACATTTACAGTAAATGATATTTGGTACAGTGATTATACGACGGAAAATGTACAACAGATTTTTAGCAAACCTAACCCTACAGAAAAGGCGTCGAATGAGTATGACAAATATTTTGGACAACCGATTAAATTGTTGGATGCAGCTGGAATCATTCAAGGAGAGAAAAGTGGACGAGGATATATCTATACTGTAGTTAATCAGGAATTATTGGAGTATATTAGTTTTCGTGAACGAAATAGTTTTAATTTTCTTTGTCTTTATATTGAAAAAGTTCTTAAAGATAGTGGTATGTATAGGCTGTTTGAATATTTTTTTAGATTGCAGGACAAGAACAGTTTTAAAGAATTAAAAGATGGATATACACAGTTTACGATTAACAATACCCCGATTAATGGAGCAACAGAATGTGGTCGTATATTTACGAAAGTGTTGAATCCATTAGCCTGTAAGTATAAGAAATGTGGTACGGAGCGTGGGCGTATATCAAAAGATATTATTACACAAGATATGCTTCTTTATAATCAGCGGAATTGGAGAGATGTTTTATCTGAGAAACCAAAAGAAATGACGAGAGTTGAGTATGAGATAACCCTGCCGAAGCCAGACGAGGATTATATGACAACTTATCGAATCAACCGGGCAAAAAGAAATCTACGTAGGTTTAATGATTTGTACCGAAGTGGAAAAACAGAAGTATATGATGAAAGGCATATCGCAGATCCGGCAACACAGATGCATCATATTTTTCCGGCAAGTGAATATCCAACGATTGCCGATTACTTAGAGAATTTGATTGCATTAACACCTACACAACACTTTACCTATGCTCATCCGAATAATAATACACAGTATATAGATAGGTCATATCAGTATTTATGTTTGGTTTCAAAAACAGGTACTATTAGGGATAACTTGTTGAATAAAAAACATGATCCGATTATTTATGACTTTTATCTGTACCAAACAGTTCTTAATACGGGGTTGGAAACAGAAGAATTTTTAGAAGTTTCGGAAATGGATTTTGGAGGATTGTTGAATAGAATTGAAAAATATTACGATTAGGAGGGCGTGAATGGTAAAGCTTAAATGGGGAAATACATTGAATTTTGAAAGCGAAAATGAATATTATGAAGTTTTAGGATTTTTGGCAAAAGAAGAGGAATATGTGCGAGTTTATACGGAAAGTAATGATAAAGCTGGTGCATGGGCAGGGCAAGGAAGACTTTCTATGCGCAACGTTAGTATGTATTCCTTGCCGGAAGCATTGATGAATGCATTTAATGAAAGCGTAGACGGACGTCTCAGCGAGACAAGATATGTTCGGAATCTTCGAGAGAATCATTGTTTTACAAAGGAAGTAGATCCTACAGGTAAAGATTTTACAAAGATATTGCACAAAGAGTCTCTAGAAAAAGTATTGGAAACAGTTCCGAAAGAGTATGAAAACGATTTCTATCGGGGGTATCATTGGAATTGTGAAGTCGTGCGCAGGGTGAGAAAAGAATCTCCATACAATATAAATCTTGACGATGAAACGGAAGATTTATATACGGAGGGAAGGAGAATTGCATATTATACAACCAAGTATGAGCGTAGTTCAAAAAATAGAGAAGCTGCAATTAAGATTCATGGAACAAAATGTATGATTTGTGGATTTGACTTTGAAGAAAAATACGGAGAACTTGGAAAGGGGTATATCGAAGTTCATCACATTAAGCCATTATCGGAAGTAAATGAGGAAGTTGTCATTAATCCAGAAACAGATTTGATTTGTGTATGTGCAAATTGTCATCGCATGTTACATAGGTTTAGAAATTATATTGTAACACCAGAAGAATTGAAACAGATGGTGAAGGATAACATTTAGTGTGGCTTTTAATAATTGAAAACACAGAGTATAGAATTGACAATAGTGTTAGTAAATCAAATGACGAGGGGGATAAGGTGTGCTTACAGATGATATATTGAAGTGGGTTGAAACTCTACCAAAATGGCAACAAAAACTTAGTTATCAAATACTCCAGGAAAAGAGTATATCTGAAAAAATTCTTGATGAAATTTATATTCTTTTTAAAATGGAAATGAAATTAGAAGATGGTGAAATGGAAGCTGATGTCATACAGTTTGGAACTGTTGGTGTAGATAAACGACCAAATGTTATTTGGAAAGGCGTAAAAAATTTACATGGTGTAAACAAACTGAAGTCAGACACAGAACTAAGTGTATCAGAGGGATTGACGGTAATTTATGGGGAAAACGGAAGTGGAAAATCAGGATATACCCGGTTGCTAAACAATGCCTTTATTTCGAGGGGAGATCAAGAGATATTGCCTAATATTTTTGCGGATAGAGTAGAAGATGTGTCGGCAAATTTTAGTTTTTGTGTTGATGGAGAGTTTGTTGAATATAGATATCCAGACAACAAAGAAGAATATCCATTCAAAACTATCAGAAATTTTGATTCAAAAAGTGCATCGGAAGATATGAATAAAGAATCGAAAATTGATTTTGCTCCGAGTGAATTATCGTTCTTTGATCAAATGTTGTCAGGATGCTTGGAAATACAAAAGAAATTAGATGTTGAAAGGGAATGCAAAAAGAGAGACAATCCAACTTTAAAATTTTTTCCTAATGAGGGAAAAGCGTTAAATAGTATGCAGCTGCTATCAGAAAAGACTATAGTAGAAGATATAAAAAAAGAATTTTTAGTAACGAAAGAAGAGCAAGACAAATATGAACAATTGAAAAAAGAAAGAGTCAGTCTTGAAGCACTGAATATTAATAGACAGTTCTTCGTAATTAGTAAGGTTCTTGAGTTTTTGGAAAACGCTGAAAAGAAGTACGAATTGTTCAAAGTAGCTGTATCAGATATGAAGATTGATGCTTACAATCAGCAGATTTGTTCTCTTAAAAGAAACAGAGTAGTACATGAAAAAGATGGAATAGCATTATTTAAAAATGATGATATTGAGAAGCTTGGAACAGAAGAATGGCAAAATTTTATTAGTGCTGCAAAAAAATACTATGATGAAATTAACAAGCATGATAGATGTCCATTATGTGGGCATGAAATAAGCGAAAAGGATTTAATTTTTAAGTATTGGAAATATTTAGAAAGTGATGCTGAAAATAATTATAATGTTGCAAAAGAGGCGATTTGTACTTCAAAAAAAGAACTGAGTGGATTGGATTTATCATTTTTAGTAGAATCATCTATCCAAGAGCAATGGCTGATGGAAAATTTTAGGACAGAAACAGAAAGTGTCAGCGCGATATTTGAAATGGCAGATTCTGTTAGAAAGAAAGTTTTTGATTCTTTGGAAAATGAAAAAGAGATAAGAGAAAAAGTAGTAATACTCAATCCTGATATTTCAGGATTGATAACGAAAGTAAAAGAAAAACAGAGCGGTTTAAATCAAGTCAGCATAAATGAACGTATTGCTGAATGTACTAGAATGGAAAACGAGTATATAGATAAGACCAAAGTAATAGATATTCTTTCGATAATTGAGTCATATGTAAAATATCTTAAGTGGGATGCTTTGGCTGGGAAGTGTAAGATTAAGACGAGAAATATTACAAACAAACAGAAAGAACTATTTGAAAAATATGTAACTGACGATTATCTAAGAACTTTTGAAGAAGAATGTAGAAAATTAAACGCGAATTTTGATATTAATATTGTTTCTCGTGGAAGTAGTGGACGGACACTAAAGAAACTTCAAATCAAAGGGAAAGTGCCAGGTAAAGTGCTTAGTGAAGGGGAGCAAAGAGCAATTTCTATTGCAAATTTTCTCACAGAAGTGAAAATGGATGATAGGAATATAGGTATTGTGTTTGATGATCCAGTGTGTTCGTTAGATCATAAGAGAAGAAGTAAGATTGCAAATAGACTTGTAGAAGAAGCAAAAACACGCCAAGTTATTATATTTACACATGAGATAACATTTTTTATGGAATTAAAAACAGAAGCAGAAAGAAGTGGGATTACATTTAGACAAGAAACCATACGCAAGGTATGTGGTGAGCCAGGGAATATTTCACCAGTAATTTCGTGGCAGGGAATGAATGTGAAAGAAAGAACAGGAAAACTTAAGAATGACTTGCAAAAAATTGTTGCGGTTTTCAATTCGGGTAACATGGATGATTATTATTATAGGGCAAAAGAATGGTGTGAACTCCTAAGGGAAAGTTGGGAAAGAGCTGTCGAAGAAATACTTTTTAATGATGCGATACAAAGGTATAATCCATGCGTTCAGACTCAAAGACTTAAGAAAGCGCCATTTACAAGAGACTTATATATAGAATTGGAACGTGGAATGTCAGAATGTTCAGCGTGGTGTCACGACCAAGCGAGAGCGATAAATGTGGATGTTCCAAGTGTGGATGATCTTAAATTATATATTGAGTGTTTTGAAAAATATTGTAAAACATATAAAGTAAAATAATATCGTATCGAAAATATTGATTTTGATTTCATAGCATATTGGTATATTTTATTCCTTTTATTCTCTCTCATGCAACTTAGCGGTGTGGTGAGGAGTAATGAGAAGCTCTGCGTTTGTAACGTGTTTGCAACACCACATTCCAAGAATCCAGTAAAATCAAGCCTTCCAAGTTACCCAAACGTTAATATACAGATTGTTTATCCCGGGAGTTTCGGCTCCCGGGATTTTTGAAATTCGGAATCTTTATCCTATAGTCTTTATTCGTACGGACGGTGGTCCGATACGGCCACAATATTTAGTTTCTCATTTTTGCCTTACTATTTCAGGGCAGCATACCATCAAATTTCCAAAAGACTGATTTTAACCGTATCCGGAGAGGAGGTTGTACGGTCAGATTCTCAAAAATAACATTTATACACGTGCTAAAGGGAGAACAGGTACGTACGGCCAAATGTCAGAAAGTCAATTTATAACCGTAAAGAATAGAAAAAGGTACGGTTTAATCGCTTTAAAATCAATTCTTAATCGTAAACCCATGAAAGATCAATAAGCAAAGGAGAAAGGCATATGGCAAATCTCAAAGAAATGTTATCAAAAGAACAAAAAAGTGTTCAGTATTACCATCATATGTATGACAATGAAAAGAATGGTTCTTATATTCCGAAAGCAAAGAAGGAACGGATTTGAACTCTTGCCCAGAAGTCCTATGATGAAAGGATAGTAAGATTAGCCAGAAAGAGACTTGGTCAGATCGGGAGAATTTTAAGGGATTACGATGATGACGAGATAGGAAAGATCTATTTAAAAGAACATGATGAGAGAAAAAAGCTAATCCACCCGGTAGAGCCGACATGGGAGCCGCAATTAGAAAACTGGCTTGGTGAGGAGTATAAGAAGAAAGAATTCCGGGAGGGAGCGCTAATTATTTTAACGGAGAAAGGCGAACGAGTACGATCCAAATCCGAAAAAAATTCTGGCAGATTACTTTTATAGAAATGCGATACCGTATCAATACGAGAAGCCTTTGTACTTGAAAGGTGTTGGAATTGTGTATCCGGATTTTACGTTCCTTTCCAGAAAAACAAAACAGGAAATATACTGGGAACATGATGGAAGGATGGATGATCCGTCATACGTTCGGAATGCTGTCAGAAAAATGCATGCGAATAAAAAGAATGACATATATCCGGGAGAAAGATTGATTCTAACATTTGAGACAGAAAAAAAGTGTTTTGGATACTGCGATTGTGCAAAGAATTGTGGAGAAGTATTTACGGTAATCATATAATTTTCAATGATTATCATTAAAAATAGTTGGGATACACACAAAATGCGATTAGAATAGATGTAAAGCTGCATTTCAGAGATGCCGAAGTGTAGCGTGAAAAGAAAGGAATATTACCAGACGGATGATGTGAGGATGCGAACACAACGTTAGATAAACAGGCAGCGCAGGATTATTCATCCGATTGTCGTGATCCTTGGGAGGTTTTCTTTCTTTTGTTAGAGAATTGTGGTAGAATTTAGCTATATTGATATGTGGTATGATTGAAATTAAACGGAGAATATTATGAGGCGGAGTTCCTGCTGCCGATTTGTAATTCTCTCAGAGTGGGTATATGTGGATATGAAGGTAGCAATACATATTCAGACCAATTTGAGACTGATAGAGAATAATTGAAAACAGATGATCCGCTTCAGCGGTGGAGTTCGGGTTGACGGTGTTTGCAAAAGGAAGGTACATAAAACTATTTGAGATTTATAAGAAGAGGGAATTGAGGTGAAAGGAATGAGGAAAGAAGCCAGCAAGGAAGAATGGAAAAAGTTGTATGATGTGGCGACTCGAATCAAGGAATTAAAGCCATGGGAGGATTTCTGGGATCTGGACCTGATCTGTTTACGCGAAGGCGAGCGGGAAGATGCAGCCTTTGTCAGTGTCCTTGGAAGAGGCGGCGAGTGTTATGGGATTGTTGTGTATGAAGGATACGAGGAACTCAACACCTTTATGATGATGTTGAATCGGGAGCGGCTCAATCTGACACCGGAGTTTGCGATGGGAAACCAGAGTAATCTGACTTGCTACTGGGGGAACCGTGAAGAGCTGACGGAGGCAGAACGGGAAATCATTAAGGAGACGGGATATAAATACAGAGGGAGAAACCAGTGGCTGTATTTCCGTTCCTGTAAAGAAGGATATTTTCCATACCGTATGAATCAGGATGAGGTACATCGGATGTGCTATTATTTGGAACTTCTGGAGGAAGCGGTTTTGAAATATCGGAGTGAAGAAGTCAAGGTCGATTTCCAGGGCGGTGAAATGTATGTCTATTCTATTGATCCGGAGACAGAAAACCACTACTGGGGCGCGGAGGAACTTCCGTTTATTTCCTTCAATTACAGGACGTTGAAGCTGGATGATCCAGAGATGCGGGAGGCGTTAAGAGAAGTACCGGGAAACCGCTATGTGATTGAGATGGATATCGTCTATCAGGCGGCGAAAATGAACGACAAAAGTTACGACAGACCGGGGAATATGAGAATGGTAGTTATCGCCGAGTCCAGAACGGAGATCATTATGAAAGCACAGCTTTTGAAGCCTGAGGAAGACCAGATTGCGGTACTGGCTGACAGCCTGATCGAGTTTATTGGACAGTTTGGCGCTCCAAAGGAAATCCGTGTCAGTAATTTGATCGTGGAGGCTGCGCTGGAAGATCTCTGCACGCTAACCGAAACGAAGTTGAGACGTGTGAGAAGACTTCAGTCCATTGATGATTTTATCAATGGGATGGGAGAGCGGATGAAATAGTGCCGGGGCAGGGGAACTTGTCAGATTTAACCGATTTTAGGTATTTGTGTCATGCCTATAATTGTCTGAAAATTCAGACGATTATAGGCATAGAAAGAAAATAACAAATTAATAAAGAAAAAAGAAATAAATCTATTGACAAAAGAAATCAAGAGTGCTATAGTAAAACTATAAAATAACAGATCAGATTTGTAGGACGGACGCGAGCCGTAAACAGTCGGTTGTTATTTCTTTCAACACAGGTGTTGAAGGTTCCGGGAAAAGAAAGGCGCTATGTATCGGAACATCAAGTTTATGAAAGAGAGGTACGGACCACCAAAAACGTAAACTTTATTACCAAAATCCGGGAGAAAGAGGTAAAAGAATGATTGAAGAATCAAAGTAGAGGCGGGTGCTGATATATAGATATCGGTATCCGTCTTTACACATTGTATAGAAGGAACGGTCATTCCGTTTCTTTTTTTATTCCAATCTTTTTTTTCTGTCTGGGCGGAATCTCTTGAAGTGAAGAAAATGATAAAGTATAATGATTGCATGGATCCGTTTCAGAGACGGAAGAAAGGAAGAAACATGAGGAATTACTTCGATTGGGACAGATTTGGAGAGGATATCAGGCGTACGGTTCAGGATGCGGTGGATTCGATGGATTTCCGAAGCCTGAATCAGACGATTACCGATACAATCAACAGTGCGGCAGGCAGTTTTAAGAAAAGTAAGAAAGACTACCGTCGCCGGACTGCTGGAAACGGGTGTGGCACAGCAGGTAATGACTGGGCAAAAGTAGATTTGAGTAAATTGAAACAACCGATGCTCTATGCAGGGACAGGTGGTAAGAAAGCCGCAGCAACGGCGTTGTCGATAATAGGGCTTGGAATTGGAGGAGCTTTTCTTGTAGGGGTGATTTTAACAGGTCTTACTATGCTGTTAATAGAATCCAGCACGGGAGTGATGTTTGGGTTCCTTTCTCTTGTAATGTTCACTGTGATTTTTGGCGGTGTCGGAATAGTAGGGATGAAAAAGCTTGGACGGGTACGGAGGTTTCAGGGCTATCTTTCTGAGTTACAGGGGAAAGAATACTGCAACATCAGTGAGCTGGCAAAGAGGACAAGAAAGAAGGACAAGGCAGTATTAAAAGACCTGGAGTGGATGATTGACAAGCGTTGGTTTATAGAGGGGCATTTGGATGATAATAATACCTGCCTCATTACCAGTCACGATGCATATGAAGCATATCGTGAACTGATGCGGAAGCAGGATGAAGTTAGAAGAAACGAGGAAGAAGCTACAAAAAAGAAAGCTTGGGAAAAGAAGACCATGGAAGAGGAGAGGGCAAAGAAAAGGCAGCAAATGGATCCACAGATCCGGTCGATGATGGAAGCAGGACAGGCATACATTCAAAAGCTCCGGGCATGTAATGATGCAATTCCGGGAGAACTTGTTTCCGAGAAGATATCCCGTATGGAGGAATTGACAAAGCGGATTTTTGACCGTGTGGAGCAGGATCCCGATTCGGTGGATGATATCGAAAAGCTGATGGAATATTATCTTCCGACAGCAGTGAAGCTTCTGGAGGCATATGAGGAGCTGGATCACCAGCCGGTACAGGGAGAAAATATTTTGAATTCCAAGAAAGAAATTGAAGATACACTGGATACACTGAATATCGCATTTGAAAAGCTTCTGGATGATCTGTTTCAGGAAACGGCATGGGATGTCTCCTCGGACATTACCGTGCTGAAAATGATGCTGGCGCAGGAGGGGCTTACGGAAGACGACTTTAAGACAGGAGGAAAATAATGAGTCAGGATTTAAAAGATCTACAGACCGGGCCGGTACTGACGCTGGATCCGTTTCTGGGAGAAAAAAAAGAAGAGTTACAGCCGGAGAAGAAGGAAGAGAATGTAATGGATGAAAATGTGCTGACGGAGGAAGAGCGCAAAATGGCAGAGCAGTTTGCACGGCAGATTGACCTGACAAATTCCACTATGATTTTGCAGTATGGAGCTGGTACCCAGAAAAAGATGGCTGATTTTTCCGAGACAGCGCTTGATAATGTACGAACAAAAGACCTTGGAGAAGTGGGGAATCTGTTGGGCAGCGTTGTTCAGGAGTTAAAAGACTTTGATGAAGAGGAAGAGAAAGGATTTTTCGGAATCTTCAAAAAACAGGCAAATAAGCTTCAGAGTTTGAAAACGAAATATGCTAGTGCGGAGGCTAATGTCAATCAGATCTGCAAGGTTCTTGAGGGACATCAGGTACAGCTAATGAAGGATATTGCGGTATTGGACAAAATGTATGAGCTCAATTTGACTTATTTTAAGGAGCTTACGATGTATATTTTGGCAGGAAAAAAGAAGCTTCGAGAGGTTCAGGAGACAGAGCTTGCTGATATGAGAATGAAAGCGCAGAGAAGCGGGCTGGCGGAAGACGCACAGGCGGCAAGAGACCTGGAGGCCATGTGTCAAAGATTTGAAAAGAAGATTCATGATCTGGAGTTGACAAGAATGGTTTCCATTCAGACAGCCCCGCAGATTCGTCTTGTACAGAATAATGACACGATCATGGCAGAAAAAATTCAGTCTACCATTGTCAATACGATACCGCTTTGGAAGAGCCAGATGGTACTTGCTCTTGGTGTCGCTCATTCTAGGCAGGCGGCAGAAGCGCAGCGAGAAGTGACGGATATGACAAACGAACTTCTGAAAAAGAATGCGGAGACGCTCAAGATGGCGACAGTTGAAACAGCAAAAGAGTCGGAGAGGGGAATTGTGGACATGGAAACCTTGAAGACGACCAACGAATCGTTAATCTCGACTTTAGATGAAGTGATGCAAATCCAGGCAGAGGGCCGTCAGAAACGCCAGGAAGCAGAAGTGGAAATAAGAAAGATGGAACAGGAGTTAAAAGAGAAACTGTTGCAGATTCGGTAGATATCGAAAAACAGGGACGCCAGATAAGTTGGAACATTTCTTTGGAAGCGATTGTGATTTTGGATTCAGAATCATAAAAGGCTGTTTGGTTTTTCTATGTTTATTCTCAAAAATCCGGCGGACGAGCAGCCCATATAACTTTGGTCTGCAGTTTGTGTGATTGCACAGAGAGTGGTGATAAAAAGATAAAAAAAGTCGAAAAAAGAAGTTGACATTTATAAGCACAGATGATAT